>Ga0080001_10632_pt1 | contig 255496 bp, 249 predicted proteins | sample YelNatPoosite2B6_FD_69204 | JGI IMG/M metagenome (GOLD analysis project Ga0080001, IMG submission 69204) | Hot spring thermophilic microbial communities from Obsidian Pool, Yellowstone National Park, USA - site 2 B6 (SPADES assembly) (version 5) | ecosystem: Environmental > Aquatic > Thermal...
AATCTTTTTCTCTATAATTTCCAGTGAAAATCGGAATTGATATATCTCTTCGCAAGTAATCACAAAATCTCATAAATTAACGGGCTTACCGCCCTAAATTTTTTTAAGTGCTAAACTTCTGAACTACAGCAGAGTATACAGTATAAATATAATGGCACAAGAAAAGACTATTAATACTGTAACTCATAATATTGGAAAAATTATCTCTACAAAGAGAGATGATGTTTTACTGTATGAAAACTTAAATGATAGGAAAGTTTTTAAGCATGGCAATAGTTTACCTTTAGAAATTGACGGGAATAGTAATTTGAGTTTATTAGGAATAGATAATAAGGATAATATATACCTGGAACTAACAAATAAGGATAAAACCCAAACAATATATTATGGGAACATAACCAATAAGGATTGGAAAAAGATTGATATAAAAACAGTGGTAGATATTAATAATATATATATAAGTTTTAAAGGACAAATTTTTATCAAAGACTGTTCTAAATCAATAATTAAAGAGCTTTTAACAGGAAAAGAAACATACTACAGTGGAAAAATCATTGATATGTATGACAATGGGATTATAAGTAAAAAGAATAATGAAGTTACTAAAAGTATATTTCAATAGTGATGAAGAATTAAGGGATATTATTATAGAAAAAAATTAGTTTCAAGATTTGAGTGTATCGAAAGTCAGATGTTAAAAGAAAAGCTTCACTGGATAAATCTCAGTGGAGTTTAAATTTAATAGTTAAGCATGAAAATCAATAATGGGGAGCATTCATAGATTTGTGTAAATCAAATCTATGAATGCTTCTTTTTTGTATGTGTAACTGGCATATGTGGGAATAATAACTATACAAGTAATTTGGAGGGAGTAAGTAAATATGACAGATATAACTATACCAGATATTGATTTAAAGAAAGAGCTAAATAAGTGTAAGAATATGGAGGATTTAGTTGGGAAGAATGGGCTTATGCAAAGACTCTTCGGAAATATCATTCAGCAGTTCTTAGAGGCTGAGATGGAGGGACACCTTGGCAGAGAAAAGTATGAGAGAGTACCTGATAATGGTAAAAATTACAGGAATGGCTATAGCCCAAAGAATATCAAGACTAGCTTTGGAGAGGTTGAGGTTGACGTTCCAAGGGATAGAAAGGCTGAATTCGAACCAAAGATCGTAAAGAAATATGAAACGGTATGCAATGAACTTGATAAAAAGGTTATTGGGTTATATGCAAGAGGCATGTCCGTGGATGATATTAAATCGGAAATTGATGAACTTTACGGAATAGATATATCGCCTTCAATGATTTCAAAAATCACCGATAAGGTCATGGAAACTGCTCAAGCATGGCAAAATAGAGCCCTTGATCCTGTATATCCAATTACCTATATGGACGCTATATATTATAAGGTCAAGGATGAGCATCAAATTGTTAATAAAGCTGCCTATATATGCATGGCACTTGATATGAAAGGTCATAAAGACATACTTGGTATATGGATAGGAGAACAGGAGGGTGCAAAGTTTTGGCTATCTGTATGCAATGACCTTAAAAATAGAGGCGTCAAAGATATTATCATTGCATGCATGGATGGTCTAAAAGGGCTTCCAGATGCTATAAAAGCAGTATTTCCTAATGTGAATATTCAAAATTGTATAATACACCAGATAAGAAATTCAATAAAATATGTTTCTTCAAAGGACAGTAAAGCTTTTATGAAGGATCTAAAAGCTGTGTATAAAGCTGTAAATGAGCAAACAGCTGTCGATGCTTTACATTCTCTTGAATTAACGTGGGGAAACAAGTATCCAATAGTAATACAGTCCTGGACAAATAATTGGGATAATTTATCCACATACTTTGACTTTCCTCCAGAGATTAGGAAGATTATATATTATATACACAACTAACGCTCTTGAGGGCTTTAACAGGCAGCTTAGAAAGTTTACAAAGATAAGAACATGTTTCCCGACAGATGACTCCCTAAGAAAGGCCTTATACCTTGCAACAGAGCAAATTATGAATAAATGGACAGCCCCCAGTCAAAACTGGCATGAAACCTTAGCACAGTTAAGCATCATGTTCGAGGACAGACTTGAACAATATCTATGAGGGAGGAAATAGCAAAATGAAAAAAGCACGTCAAGAATATTCAAAACAATGCTTTGATCAATTATTATTTGACTATCAGAATGCTCAGATTGAAAATGAAGAACTAAAAGAGATTGTCGCAGAGCTTAAAAGACTTTGCATGAAAAATGGGATAGATATTACTAATCAATAGTTAAAACTTGTCCTCAAAAGTATATGAATAAAAATGGAATTAATACAAATAATAATATTATGAAAACAGTTACACTATCTTATTATCTAGTATTACCATAAAAATAAAAATTACTACAAAAGTTACCCCTCGTAGTAATTTCCAATTTATACTTAACTTGTCTATTCTATTTTACACAAATCTGTGGACGTTCTCCAATAATGTTGCCAGTTTTGGAACTTAAAGCTGATGCTTTACTATCTTTTGTATCAATACTTACAGTGGGTTGATTTTGATTAAGTGTTTCTGCCAGTTTTTCACTGGTACTTTCATTGGATTCTTCAGTTACTTTATTATTCGCTTTAGTATTCTGATATTTAAAAGATATGCCTTGAGTAAAATTCCCACTATTTATGGAATTAATCATAAATAACACCTCCTATATTTTGTCATTCTATAGTAACTTGTGAAGATTAAAATAATATTAAAATCTTAGTAATTAAAAGGTAAAATAGTACAATTTTATTTTTAATATGAACCTAAGTATTTTTTAATCTGGCTTTAATCTTTTATATAGAAAATATAATTAGACTAAAGCATTTTAATTACCAAGGTTTATAATGTATAATCGCATATCGGCTTTAAGAAAATCACTTTATGAAAATTGGTAAAGAAAAATATTAATAACATAGGGCAAGATGGGTTAATGGAATAGTACAAAACTATGAAATGAGGATTTACTTATTTTATTTGAAATGGAGATGAATTAGTTGCAATATGTAATCGGACTGTTTAATCATTATGGATATATAGTATTATTAATAGCTTTAATGTTAGAATTGATAGCATTTCCATTGCCAGGAGAAGCTCTCATGACCTATTGTGGATATATTATTTATCAGCAAAAAATGAGTTGGAGTATTAGTATCTTAGTATCTACACTGGGGGTAGGTATAGGCATCACCTTATCTTATTTTATAGGGAAAGTATTGGGAATAAACTTTTTTGAAAAGCATGGTCATTATATCCATATGGATAAAAACAGATTAGATAATATATCAAGATGGTTTGAGAAGTATGGTAATAAACTGTTGATTATAGCATATTTTATTCCAGGAGTTAGGCATGTTACAGGATATTTTTCTGGCATCACAAAAGTATCTTATAGAAAATTTGCAGTTAATGCTTATTTAGGAGCTTTTATATGGACTGCTACATTTATTTCATTAGGAAAAGTTCTTGGAGCTAATTGGGAGAAGTATCATAATTTATTAAAGAAGTATTTACTAATAGGTAGCTTAATTATTGCTATGATAATAGTAATTATATACCTTTATAAGACTTATAAACAAAGAATATATGATTCTATTATAAAAATGCTTAATAATAGTTTAAAGATGTTTCATTCTCTCGGAAAAATAAAAGTTGCTATAGCAGGAATAGCAGTTTCATTTTTAATATTTTCAGCTCTTGCAATTGGGGTTATTCAAGACTATTTATCACATGAATTTAGTGAGTTTGATGAAATATCAAAATATATAATAATGAATATTTTTGATGAAAACTGGACTAACATTATGAAGGTATTCAGAAGTGTATCAAATATATATGTACTTTTAATAACCGTAATTATTACTGTTATTTGGATTTTGGTAAAGAGTATTAATAAATTAAAGGAAATTGAGTTTTTAATTATTTCCTTTTTGGGTGCGGAAGCGATTAGTAATGTTTTGAAAATTGTTTTTCATAGATTGGGACCGTCAGGTGCATTATACACGTTTCCAAGTGGAGAAGGTTTTATGACAGTAGTGACATATGGCTTTTTAGCTTATATGATATTAAAGTATAGTAAACAAACTTGGATTAATTATTTAGTATTAAGCATATGTTTATGTATTAATTTTCTTATTGGATTAAGTATGATTTATTTAAATTTGCAATATCCAAGTGACATTATAGCTGGTTATGAATTTGGGGCTGTATGGCTTAGTTTAAGTATCATTTTATTAGAGATTTATAGAGTTTTACCTAATATAAGAAACTAAATAAATGTTATAGATAATAACAGAAGATATTGAAAAGTCTATATTCATGAAGTACATGTAAAATATATTAATAGTGATAAAATATTTCTCAAACCAAGCAGTACTTTCATTGTATCGCTTGCTTAAGTTAAAGTGACCCCTTTAGTCAAGACAATTTTTTATTCACTTTTTAGTTAGCTCATAAAACATATGTTCCTTTGGCTTTAGCCAAAATTGATGTTTATTTTCCCATAATGATTCTCAACTGGTGTATAGGGGTTATGTCAAGGACTTGCCATCATAGATGGTGCGTTAGCATCCTTGATATAAGCCTTATGCACCAGTACACTAGGTAGAAGGAAAATAAGCATTAATCCCTATCTCTAAAGTATATTTCTACAGGAGGCCTGTATTTAAGGCTCTGGTGTGGGTGTTCATTGTTGTAGTATGTGAAATACTCTCTGATCCGAACCCGCGCTTCTCTTGGAGTGTCGTAACTTCTAGGATATATATTTTCATACTTCACAGTCCGCCAAAGTCGCTCTATAAATATATTGTCATAGGCACGACCTCGATGGTCCATACTGATTCTAGCACCAGCATTTAGGAACAGCTCTTTATATTTGGGGCTAGTAAAATGGCTGCCCTGATCGCTATTCATAATGCTTGGACACGAGTTAGCAAGAGCATTTTTACAGGCATCGAGAACGAAGGGAATTTCCAGAGTATCATCGATTGCCCAACTAATCACATACCGAGAGTACCAGTCAATAATTGCGGTCAGATAGAGCCAACTCCTTTTGACTGGCACATAGGTGATATCAATACTCCAGACGTGGTCTGGATGGTCAATTTTAAGGCCCTTTAACAGATAAGGATATATAGGATTCGCTGGATTTGGCTTACTCGTATTTTGGCGAGGATATACAGCCTGTATCCCCATTTCCCTCATATGCCTCTGCACAGCCTTTTTGTTAATAACTATGTTTTCTTTAGTATTCATCCAAATGGTTATGCGACGATATCCGAATTCTGGATGATTCGTATAAATCCGATCTATGGTTTGCTTAATAATCAAGTCGTCATCAGAAGGTGCCGCAGGTTTGTAGTAGAGGGATGTTCTGTTGATATCCAGCAAGGTTGCTTGTACAGAAACTGGGAGCTCCCTGTGGTTAAACTCAACCATAGAAATGCGTTCATTGCGGCTGAAATCAGAGATTAGATTTTTTTTTGAGCCACTCAACTTGAGTGGTTAGCTTGCCAATTTGCATATAGAGTTCTTCGATTTCTGCGTTCTTTTCTTTGAGCTGCTTGTTAGCTTTCGATGATTCATTCTCGAAAAGAAGCTTTAAGTTATTTATGGCTTCTGTTTTCCAACGCGTTAGCATTACAGGATGAACTTCATTTTCAGAAGCAATTTCATTAAGGGTTCTTTCCCCACGAAGAACTTCTAAAACAAATTTCGCTTTGAATTCAGAACTGTAAGTTTTCCTCATTTTGGTCACTTCATCGTCTAAAATGATAGCTTTGACCTAACTAAAAAACAAGCATTTTTTTGTCTGAATTCTTGGATCCATTATAAGTTATTATAGCGTCTATAATAAACTTAAGCAAGCGATTTTTAATTTCAAAATATAAAATGATTTGGAGGTGAAATATGATTACAGAAAAAATGATATTATTAGACATAGTTGAAAAATATCCCGATACAGAAAAAATTTTTCATGAATATGATTATATTTTAGGGAAATGCTTATTATGTAATAATCTATTTGATTCAATAGAATATATAGTAAAAGAGTATAAACTTGATTCTAATGAAATGTTAGAAAAATTAAATAAAAGTTTAAAGTAAAATTTTTATTGAAATAAATTAACTTATTATTAAATTCTTTTAAAACTGAATTAAAAAATATCAGCTTATATTGAAATTTAATTAGCATATGCTATAATAATACCTATAAGGGGTATATTAAGAAAAGAGGTGAATCTTATGAAAGTTAAAGTAATTAAGAGTAGATGTCCACAAAATCATTCATGCCCATCTGTTAGGGTATGTCCAGTAAATGCACTAAAACAAGTAGGATTTGATTCGCCTACTGTTATAGAAGATAAGTGTATTAAATGTGGTAAATGTGTAAGATATTGTCCTATGGGAGCGATACAATTTGCAGAAGAATAAAAATAAAATTTTTATAAATAATAAATTTATATTTAAAAAGCGGAGGTAATTACAGATGAAAGAAATAAATGATAGCATATTTAATAAGGAAGTTATTGAAAGTGATATACCAGTGATTGTGGATTTTTGGGCACCATGGTGTGGTCCTTGCAGGATGGTTGCACCTGTTATGGAGGAATTAGATAAACAATATTATGGAAAAGTAAAATTTGTTAAAGTAAATGTTGATGAAAATCCAATAATATCAAATCAATTTAGAATAGCAAGTATACCAACCATAATGGTTTTTAAAGGTGGCAAAGCGGTGGAAAATATGGTGGGCTTTAGACCTAAATCAGATTTCGAACAAATAGTAAATAAATACATCTAATGTGATTGAAGTAAGTGATAAAATATATGAGGTTGAGTAGGAATATTAAAGACAGCGTAAAGAAGATTCCAACAAAATTAGTGCTATTGATTTTAATAACTTTTGCAATGATACAGTTTATTTCAGTATCATTTATAACTTATGGAGTTTTAAAAGAGATTGGTGTTAATAACAGTACTATAAAAGTGTTGTTAACTAAATTAATTATTATAAATATAAGCATGTTTATATTGTTCATTCTAATTGTATTTATAGTTACTAAGACATTTAGAAGAATAAATAATTATGCATTTTATAGCTGTACAACTGGACTTCCCAATAAGAATTATGTATTAAATAATTTAACCAGTGAAATTTCTAGAATTAAAGAGTTTTCAGCACTAATTAGCTTAGATATGGATAATTTTAAAGGTGTTAATGATAATCTTGGACATTTATCTGGAGATGAACTATTAAGACAGGCAGGTAGAAGATTCAAAAAAATTATTAAAATCCAAGATTGTGTATGTCATATTGGAGGAGATGAATTTTTATTTTTTATAAAGTCTGCTAATAATAAAAGTGAAGTTGAAAAAATTGCAAAAGAAATTATACTTACATTTACAAAACCATTTATTATTAATGGGAAAAATGTAGATTATGTAACTGCAAGTCTTGGTATAGCATTGATACCACAGGATGGAAATGATTTTCAGACTATCTATAATTGTGCAGATGATGCTATGTATAGTGCTAAAGGACTAGGTAAAAATAGTTATAAATTTTACGATAAAAGTATGAGCTTTCACATATATGAGAATGCTGTTAAAAAGAAAGAAATAGAAGATGGAATAAAAAACAAGGAATTTAAAGTGTTTTATCAACCCAAAGTTTCCAAAGATGGAGTTTTAATTGGTGCAGAGGCATTGGTTAGATGGTTTAAAAGTGATGGTAAGATGCTGCCACCTTCTGAATTTATTAATTTGGCAGAGAGAAATGGTTTGATTATTTCTATAAGTGAAATTGTAATTGATGAAGTTTGCAGTAAAGTTAATTTTTGGATAGAAAAAGGTTATGGGAATTTTACTATTTCTATAAATATTACAGCAGAACACCTGATTAATGAAAAACTTTGTAAAGGTATTATTGAAAGAATAAAGTCATATGATGTACCTACAGAATATATAGAATTTGAAATTACAGAGTCAATGATTATAAAAGACTTTGATGCAGCAGCAAACAATATTAAAATGATAAAAGATTTCGGCATTAAAGTAAGTATGGATGATTTTGGAACAGGATATTCTTCATTAAATTATCTTAAGAAATTACCTATAGATATTATTAAGATAGATAAATCCTTTATAGATACGATTAATGAAGAAGAAAAAGACAGAATAATACTGGAAAATATTATTAATATATCACACAGCTTTAATTATGATGTAGTGGCTGAAGGTGTGGAAAATGCACAACAGTATGAAATATTGAAAAATATGAAGTGTGATATATTTCAAGGATATTATTTTGGAAAGCCTGTTGATGAAGGTACTTTTGAAACTTTATTTCTAAAGCAGTTTAATAAATTATAGATAAGCATAAGAATGTTTTTTAAGCATTTTTATGCTTTTTTTATAATTGGCATTTGACAATAACTAAAAAAAGAGTTAATATGAAATTGGCAAATGCTAATATTAGATTTTATTTAGGAGATGATTTCATGGGAGAATGCAGTACATGTCCATCAAGTGAAGGATGTTCAAAGGATAAAGATAGTTGTATGGTTAAAAATAATCCTTTAAACAGTGTAAAAAATGTAATTGGTGTTATGAGTGGAAAAGGAGGAGTAGGTAAGTCTTCAATATCTGTACTCATTGCAAAGCATTTAAAACAGCTTGGGTATAGTGTGGGAATATTAGATGCCGATATAACAGGACCAAGTATTCCAAGGCTGCTTGGATTAAGAGGTAAAAGAGCTGAGGTTACTGAAGAAATGATGATACCTGTTGAAAACTATGATGGAATAAAGGTCATGTCACTAAATTTCCTAATAGATAAGGAAGATGATCCTGTAATATGGAGAGGACCAATGATTGCGGGTGTAGTTGAACAATTTTGGACAAATGTTCTTTGGGGAGAACTTGACTATTTAATAATTGATATGCCTCCAGGAACAGGTGACGTTGCATTAACAGCAATGCAATCTATTCCAATTAATGGAGTGGTTATGGTATCTGTGCCACAAGATCTTGTTTCTATGATAGTATCAAAGGCTGTAAATATGGCAAGAAAGATGGATATTAACATTTTAGGTGTTATAGAAAATATGAGCTATATAACTTGTCCTGACTGTGGTAAAAAAATAAAACTTTTTAATAGCGAAAGCACAGAGCAATTTTTAAAGGAAATGGATTTAAAATTATTAGGAGAACTTCCTATGCTAAATAGTATAAGCAATTTAAGTGAGCACTGGTATGAAAGCGTAAATGAAAGTCTTGAATTGATTTTTAACCCTATAGTAAAAAATATAATAAAAGACTTGGAGGATTAGTAATGATTAACACAGATATTTTAGTAATCGGAGGTAGTGCAGGAGGAATACTTACTGCTACAACAGCTAAAAAAGTATATGGAGATAAAAGAGTAGTACTTGTAAGAAAGAATAAAACAGTAATGGTTCCTTGTGGAATACCATATGTTTTTGGAACATTAAAGGATGCAAGTAAAAATAGAATACCAGATGCAATGCTTATAAACGCAGGAGTTGAGCTCCTAATAGATGAAGTTATAAAAATTGATAAAGAAAACAAGATTGCAATTTTATCAGAGAATGAAGAGATAAAATACGATAAGCTTGTAATAGCAACAGGTTCACTTCCAATAATACCAAAGTTTATAAATGGGTATAATTTAAATAATGTGTTTCCAATTATAAAAGATGAAGATTATCTAAATGATATATTAAATAAATTGGGAAATATGCAAAATATAGTAGTCATAGGTGGGGGATTTATTGGAGTAGAATTTGCAGAGCAATTAAAAAAAGATGATAAAAATGTAACCATTATTGAAGTGGCAGAAAAGTGCTTATGGCAGGCATTTGATAATGATATATGTGATGCTGCTGAACAAGAGATGAAAGATAATAACATAGATGTTAAGACCGGTATTAGAGTGAAAAGCATATTAGGAAATGATAAAGTTGAAGAAGTTGAACTTGAAAATGGAGAAAAAATAAAAGCTGATGCAGTTATTTTAGGTATGGGAGTTGTTCCTAATTCAAGTATTGCAAAAGAAGCAAGTATAATGGTCAATGAAAAAGGTGCAATAGTTGTAGATGAATATATGAGAACTAGTGAAAAAGATATTTTTGCAGTAGGCGATTGTGCTGAAAAGAGATGCTTCTTTACTAACAAAAATATTCCAATATTACTTGCTTCCACAGCGGCTATGGAAGCAAAAGTAGCAGCATCTAATTTATATGGATTAAAGTATGTAAGAGAAAATAAAGGAACAATTAGTGCATTTTCAACAAAATTATTTAATAAATCATTTGCAGCTGCTGGACTTACAGAAAGAAGAGCAAAAGAAGAGGGCTTTGAAATAAATATAGGAAAGTTTGCAACTATGGATAAACATCCCGGTTCTCTTCCAGAAACAAGTAAATTAGAATTGACTTTAATATTTATAAAAACTTCTGGAGTACTTATAGGAGCACAAATATCTGGAGGGGAAAGCGTTGGTGAGATGATTAATATATTGAGTTTGGCAATACAGAAAGGATTAACTGCAAATGAACTAAATACTTTCCAGGTTGCTACTCATCCGCTTCTTACAGCTTCACCTATTGCATATCCTATAAATGCAGCTGCATTAGATGCTTTAACAAAGGATTTAAAAAAATAAAATAAAGAAATGAGGTATAGTAATGAAAATAGCAATTTCAGCAACAGGAAAAACTATTGAAAATCTGCTTGATATGAGATTTGGAAGATGTGAATATTTCCAAATTCATGATACTGAAAGTGGGGAAATTAAAATTTTAGATAATAAAGGACAGAATGCTAGTGGTGGAGCAGGTATAGCTGCTTCTAATCAATTAATAGATGAAAAAGTAGATGTTATAATTACAGGCAATCTTGGACCCAATGCTTTTGAACTTATTGAAAAATCAGGAATTAAAGCATATAAATGTGGGAATATAGATATAAGTTCAGTACTTGAAAAATATAAAAATGGTGAACTAGAAGAAATAAAAATGTCTGGACCTGCACACCATGGGGGAAGTCACTAGATTGGAGATGAGAATATAGTGAACATAGCAGTACTTAGTGGGAAAGGTGGAACAGGGAAAACTACAGTTTCAACTAATCTAGCTCTTGCATTAAAGGCAAATTATATAGATTGTGATGTGGAAGAACCTAATGGTTTTTTATTTATAAAACCTGAAGTAGATACAGAAGAAAAAGTTATGGTAGAATATCCTGTTATAGATGATAATAAATGCAAGAGCTGTGGTGCTTGTGTTAATGTATGTCAATTTAATGCATTAGCAAAGGTGAAGGATGATATTATGCTTTTTCAAAAGTTATGCCATGGGTGCGGAGCGTGCCAGATTGCATGTAAATATAAGGCTATAACTTATGGTGAAAGAGAAATAGGCAAAATTGAAAAAGGTACGGCAAGAGATATAAATTGCAGCAGAGGAATTTTGAATATAAGTGAACCTATGGCAGTACCAGTTATAAGGGAACTTCTTAAAAATTTATCAGATGGAATTAACTTGATTGATTGTCCTCCTGGAACTTCTTGTAATGTAGTAAATGCTTTGAAATATGCAGATTCGGCGATACTTGTTACAGAGCCTTCTGAATTTGGACTTCATGATTTAAAAATGGCTGTGGAACTTGTGAAAATGTATAATATACCATTTGGTATAGTTATAAATAAAGATGATGGTAAAGATAATATAGTAAAAAAGTATTGCATGGAAGAAAAAATTCCATTGATAGGTACAATTCCTTATGGTAAAGATACAGCAGTACTTTATTCTAAGGGAGGAGTACTATATGATGATTTGCATCACAAAGAAATATTTAATCAGTTATCTAAGGCAGCAAAGGAGGTGCTATCTTGGAATTAGTAGTTTTAAGTGGTAAAGGTGGTACAGGAAAAACTACCATTGCCACAGCATTATCTGAACTTGCGAGTGATGTAATAAGAATAGATTGTGATGTAGATGCTCCAAATCTTTATTTATTTTATAAGGGTAAAGATATTGAAAAAAGAGAATTTATAGGTGGTAAAAAAGCAATAATAGATGAAACTATTTGTACTAAATGCGGGAAATGTGAGAGTGTCTGTAAGTTTCATGCTATAGAAAATTCTATTATAAATCCATTTACCTGTGAGGGATGTGGAGCGTGTACATTAATATGTCCACAAAATGCTATAAAGTTAAAAGATGAAAAGATAGCAGATACATTTATTACTGAATTAGATAAAGGGATAATTTCAAGGGCAGAAATGGGAATAGGCAGTGATGGTTCGGGGAAATTAATAACTTATTTAAGAAAAAATGGTAGAAGATTTAATAGGGATGAAAAATTAACTATAATAGACGGTTCTCCAGGTATTGGATGTGCTGTTATATCATCAATAACAGGAGCAGATGCAGTTTTAGTTGTTACAGAACCTACAAAATCAGGGCTTGAGGATTTAATGAGAGTAGTGGCTTTATGTGAACACTTTGGAGTTTTTACTATGGTTTGTATAAACAAATATGACATAAATGAAGATATGAGCAAAGAGATAGAAAAATTTATTAATGAGAAAGAATTGGTTTTAGTAGGAAAAATTCCATATGATGATACAGTAATGAAATCTATAAATGAATTAAAACCAATAACTTTTTATAAAGATAGTATAGCAGAAAAGGCTATTGAAAATATGTGGAATAATATGCAGATGTGTTTGCATTAAATTAAAATTAGATATGGAGTTAGTATAAATGACAAAAGTATTAGAATATCATAAGCAAGGATATAATTGTGCAGAATCAGTTGTAAAAGCATTTAATGAAGAAAAAGAATTAAATATTCCTGTTCAAATTGCTAGTCCTTTCGGTACAGGCATGACTATAGGAAGTACTTGTGGAGCAATTACAGGATCACTTATAGCATTAGGAGCATTAAAAGGAAGAGAAGAAGCAGTAAATAAGAATGAATCAAGAAAGTACACAAAAGAAATAATGAATAAGGTAAAAGAAAAATATGGTACATTTGAATGTTTAGAGTTAAAGAAAAAAGGTGTATCTTGTAGTGAAATAATAGAATATACCTATGATATCTTAAAAAATAGTATAAAATAAAAATTTAAATAAAAATATAGGGAGGAATTTTAAATGAAAATAGCAGTTGCAAGTGAAGGAAAGTATGTAAGTGGACATTTTGGACATTGTGAAGGTTTTACAATATACGATGTAGAAGAAGGTAAGTCGCTAAATAAGAATTTTACTCCAAATCCAGGACATAGACCAGGATATCTTCCAGTATTTCTAAAGGAATTAGATGTAAATGTTATTATTGCAGGTGGTATGGGAGAAACAGCACAGCAGTTATTTAATGAAAATGGAATTGAAGTAGTTGTTGGGGCTGAAGGTTTTTGTGATGATGTAGTGCAAAAATATATAAATGGTGAATTAAAATCAACAGGTAGTATTTGTAGAGAGCATGAACATGAAGGACATTGCAATGAATAATTATAAAGGATGATTTTATGAAAGATGATTTGATATCTTTTGAAAAGCTCTTAGAAAAAAATGGGTATAAATTTACGATGGGTAAGAGGATAGTGTTAAAAACTATTTTAGACAGTAAAACTCATTTAAATGTAAAAGAGATATATGAGAAAATAAAAGAATACAATATAGGACTTGCTACGGTTTATAGGGCTTTAAAGGTATTTAATGAAGCGGGAATAGTAAAAGAAATAAATATTAATGGCATAAGTTATTATGAAATGAAAATATTTAGTGGTAAACCCCTGCATATACATTTTAAATGCTTCAAATGTAATAGTATAATTGATATAGATAGTCAAAGTATAAACTTTGACTATCTAAAGTTAAATAAAAAAGTGGAAGCAGAAAATAACTTAGTAATATATGATTCAAATATTATGTTCGAAGGATTATGCAGTAAATGCAGGGAGGAATTAAAATGCCAAGACCAACAAAATTTAGAAGAGTAGAATTTTTTCCAGAGGATACTTATTTTGTTCCATGGGGTAAGCCTAAATGCGAGATTGAAGAAATAGTATTAAAAGTAGAAGAACTTGAAGCAATGAGGCTTAAGGATATTGAGGAGCTAAATCAAGAAGAGTGTGCTGATAGAATGCAGGTATCAAGGCAAACTTTTCAAAATATTATTGATAGTGCCAGAAAAAAGATAGCTATAGCTTTGACAGAAGGGAATGCTATAAGGATAAGTGGTGGAAATTACAGAGCAACATTTTGTGAATTTAAATGCTTTAATTGTGGGAATGTATATGAAATAAACTATGAGCAGGATAAATATAACTGTCCTGTTTGCGGTTCAGATAAAGTTATGTGCAGTAAAAAGGCAGATTTTTGCACAAAGTGGTGTAAAACTACAGAGTAATTAATTTAATTGTTTATTTTCAGAAAATTATACTGATAAAGTAATTGAACATTATATGCTTTCAGATATGTATGAGTAGATATAAATTTATATTTGAATTAGATAAAAAAGAAATGTTTAGCTCCGATATATTTCTTTTTGTATTAGATGGTAGAATACCAGATGAGGGAGCCTGTGTTGCATTAGGAATGTGTTATATGCACAAAAGTTTAGTAAATAATAATAAATTGTTAATAGGATTGCAAACTGATAAAAGAGGTGCATATGAAAACTCTAAATTAAATCCAATGATAGAGGCATCTATGAATTGCATTTTTGAAAGTGTCTCTGAATTATTAGAGTTTTTAAAAAATAAAATTATATCAGAGTAATTATAAGCCAATAGAGTGATGAGGTGAATCTTATGTTTTCTGAAGATTATACTGACACAGTAATTGAACATTTTATGTGTCCAAGAAATGTTGGAATAATAAAGGATGCAAATGGAGAAGGAACAATAGGAGATCCAGGATGTGGGGACTCTTTATGTATATATATTAATGTGAAAAATAATATAATTGATGATATTAGTTTTTTAGTTTTTGGATGTCCTGCTTCAATTGCAACAAGCAGCATGACCACAGAACTTGTAAAGGGAAAAACTATAGAACAAGCATTAAAACTAACAGAAGATGATATAATAAATGCGCTTGGCGGATTACCTGAAAAAAAGAAGCATTGTTCAAACCTTGGGGTTAAAGCATTAAGAAAAGCCATTGATGACTATTTTGCTAAAAGTATTCATAAAGAAGAATAGTATAAAAAAACAAAGTTTACACAAAATAAGACAGGAGGTGTTTTATTTTGGAAATAACTTTATCACAAAAAGAAAGAATGTTACTAGAAGATCAAAAAAGTCATGAACAAATTTGTATACAAAAGTATAATAATTATGCAAATCAAGCAAAAGATAATCAATTAAAACAAATATGTAAGGCTAATGAGCAAGTCGAAAAAAATCATCTTGACACTATTAATCAATTGCTAAGTGGTAAGATTCCTGATATGAACCAACAGCAAAATCAAAATATTCAGCAGAATATTGGTAGTACTCAAACTAAGGAAAATAATTTATCTGATAAGGATATATGCTCAGATTTATTAATGACAGAAAAATATGTTTCAGGAACTTATGATACTACAATTTTTGAATTTAGAGATACTAATGTTCGTGATATATTAAATCACATACAAAAAGAAGAACAAAAGCATGGAGAATCTATATTTAAGTATATGGAAAGTAAAGGAATGTATAATGTACAATAAATTTTAAAATTTTAATAAAGCACAAAAGAAGGTTATGCACAAAATGAGATATTCTTTTGTGCTTTTATTTTAAGAAGTAATATTTAATTAACAAAAGATAATATACGTAAAAAATAATTTTACTCCAAATATAGGACATAAGACGAGGTATCTTACAGTGTTTTTAATTAGCATAGTTGTAAGCTTGATAAACACAAATTGCGCTTTTGTTTATAGCATTACATATAGAATAAAACTTAAAAATTGGACAAGTTTAAATGTTAATATAATTACTAGAGAATTAAATGAGCTTGTAATATTTGTTTGAAAATACGTCTGTCTTTTATCAAATGGTATAACTACATTATACATTACCTCATAAGGAGAGATAACATGATAGATAATGCTAAAGATATATCAGAATTATTAAAGGTATTAGCAAACGAAAATAGAGTAATAATTGTTTGTTATCTATTAGAATCGTCAATGACAGTAAGTGAGCTTCATAAAAGGATGAATAATCTTACACAGCCAGCATTATCACAGCATTTAGCTATCTTAAAAGCTTATAGAATAGTAGATTCATATAAAAATGGACTTTCTATTACATATTCTATACATGATGATAGAATTAGAAATATAATAATAAATTTAAGAGAAAATATTAATTTATATTAGAATTAAATATTATTTAAAATATGAAGAATGGGGGGGATCTTAATGAAAAAGATAGGAATTATTATTTGTGGACGCTATCAGAACTGCGGTGGAGGAAAATGTTTTAGAGCTTTAAAGGAACGTGTAGGAGGGTTTGCAATATACTCGCAAGAAGAACAAGTTGAAATAGTTGGATATTCATATTGTGGGGGATGCCCAGGTGGTAATATAGAATATGTTCCAGCAGAAATGATTAAAAATGGGGCAGAGGCAATTCATTTAGCGACTGGTTTTGTAGTGGGATATCCTCCATGCCCTAGTATTGAAAAATTTAAAGAATTTATCAAGACTCATTATAAAATACCAGTTATAGTTGGAACACATCCAATTCCTATGAAATATTTTTTAGACCATGAAAAAATGTCATTTTGGAAGGAAATGAACATGAGTACAATTGCTCCAGAGTTATTTAAAGATACAGAGGCAATAATGAAAAATTACGATTGATTTTATATAGATTAAAATGGTTGAGGTGATAATATGTATACTTGTGCAATGTGTAGAGAACATTACTGTAAAACAGGAGAGTATGAAAATCTTCCGCTTAATTGTCCATGTAATGAAAAAGAAGAACAGGAAAAAATAAAGAAACTATATTTGGAAGAAGAAAATCATAAATTAGCTTATAATTCTGCTTTAGTTGAAGCAGAAGGATATTGTAAAAAAACAAGACTTGAAGAAACCATTGATTTTGCAAATAAATGTAACTTTAAAAAGCTGGGGGTAGCTTTTTGTGTTGGATTAAGCAATGAGGCAAAAATATTATGTTCTATATTAAAATATAATGGCTTTGAGGTTAATTCGGTGGTGTGCAAAAATGGAAGCATACCTAAAGAATTTTTAAAAATTAAAGATAGTGATAAAGTAAGACCAGGTACTTATGAACCAATGTGCAATCCCATAGGACAGGCAACATTTTTAAATAAAACTAAAACAGATTTGAATATTATTCTGGGATTATGTGTAGGACACGATTCACTATTTATAAAATATTCTGATGCACCTGTAACAGTTTTTGCAGTTAAAGATAGAGTACTTGCACATAACCCTATTGGTGCATTATATCTTTCAGATGGTTATTATAAAAATAAATTATATAAATAATGGAGGTATTATTATGGAAAAAGTTCAAGGAAATATGAAGGGCTGTCTTCAGCCAATGCCAAAGATACTAGTTTCTTGTAGAGACGCAGAGGGTAAAAACAATGCATTAGCAGTAGCCTACTGCTGTAATTGCAGTTATGATCCACCAATGCTTATGGTGGGCATTGTTCCTTCAAGATATTCTTATAAAATTGTGAAGGAAACAGGGGTTTTTGTTGTAAATATTGCTACAAAAGAACAAAAGGAAATGTTTGATTATTTAGGAAGCCATAGTGGCAGGGAAGAGGATAAATTTTCAAAACTTAATATTAAGGTTGAAGATGGGATAAAGGTTAATGCTCCTTTACTTGCGGATTGTCCAATAAATATAGAGTGTAAGGTAGTGGACTCCATAGTAACTGGTTCACATGAAATGTTTGTGGGTAAAATTGAATATGTTCATACTGATAGAAAAATAGTTGATGATAAAGGGAACATTGATTTTTCTAAAATTGAACTTCTTTAAAATCAATATAAATAATTATTGACATATACCCAAAACTGAGTATAATAATAATTGTAAAGGGCAAATGCCCAAAACAAAAATTAAAAAGGAGATGGGTTTATGCCAAGAAGAGATGGTACAGGTCCAATGGGAATGGGTAGAGTGACAGGAAGAGGTATGGGCTTATGTAATGAAACTAAAGCTCTTGGTGCAATTGGAGGATTAGGCTTGGGATTAGGGTTAGGCTTCAGAAGAGGCTTGAGAAGGAATGGCTTTAATAATACAATTAATTCTGAAAATCAAAAGGATTTACTCAAGGAAGAAAAAGCTATTCTTGAAAACAGACTTAATCTAATCAATAATCAACTAAATACTCTTCAAGATGACAAGTAAATAAGGGGTGGTTTTCCACCCTTTATTTATGCTTAAGGTATAAGTATATATTATTATAAATATAGAATTTGAATTTTATTGTAAGGAGAGAGAAAAATATGGCTTTAAGAAATATTACTAATTATAAAACAGATGATATATTGAGAAAAAAATCAAAGTATATAAATAAAATTGATAAAAGAACATTGCAATTGTTAGATGATATGGCTGAAACAATGTATAAAGAGAATGGTGTAGGATTAGCTGCTCCTCAGGTAGGAATACTAAAAAGAGCAATTGTTGTTGATATTGGTGATGGTCTTATAAAACTCATAAATCCTGAAATAGTATGGCAAGAAGGTGAAGAACAAGATACAGAAGGATGCTTAAGTATTCCTGGCATTGTAGGTGAAGTTAAACGCCCATATAAGGTAAAGGTTAAAGCTCTTAATGAAATTGGTGAAGAAGTAGAAATTAAAGCTCAAGGATTGCTTGCAAGAGCATTTTGCCATGAGATAGATCACCTTGATGGTGTACTATTTATTGATAAGGTTGTTTCAGGAACTATTAAGAATACTGATATTTAGGATATGGTTTTTAATAGATATAAGTGTAAATAGAGAAAGAAGGATAATAAATAAATGAAAAATATACATAAATTTAAATGTAAAGAGGACTATTTTATTTTAGACGTAAATTCTGGGGCTATTCATGTGGTAGATAAAATTGTATATGATATGATTGATGAAAATGGTATTGAAAGTAGAGCTGATGTCTTAAATAAATTCAAAGGAATATATGATGAAGCTATTATAAATGAGTGCTATGATGAAATAGAAGGACTTGTTGAAAACGGTCAGTTATATACTAAAGATATATATGAGGATATTGCTATAAATTTTGAAAAACAACCTAATTATATAAAAGCAGTATGCCTTAATATTGCCTATGATTGTAATTTGAGATGCAAGTATTGTTTTGCTGATGGTGATGGATATGATCAGCAAAAAAAAGTTGATGAGTTTTGATGTAGCTAAAAAAAGTATTGATTTTCTAATTAAAAATTCAGGCCCAAGAAAGAATATAGAAGTGGATTTTTTTGGCGGGGAACCACTTTTAAATATTGGTGTTGTAGAAAAAACCATTGATTATGCAAGAAGTTTGGAGAAACAATATAATAAAAATTTCAGATTTACAATTACTACCAATGCAACGCTTTTAACTGAAGAAGTAATGGATTATTTGGAAGAAAATATGGTGAATATTGTTTTGAGTATTGACGGTAGGAAAAAGGTGCAAGACAGCATAAGATTAAAAATTAATGGAGAAGGTACTTATGATGATATTCTTCCTAAAATAAAAAGTATGGTTGAAAGAAGATACAAATCTAAAAAGCAATATTATATAAGAGGAACCTTTACATCACAAAATTTAGATTTTTCTCAAGAAATAAAGCATTTTATAGAGCTTGGATTTAAAGAAATTTCTATTGAACCAGTAGTATTACCAGAGGATAATGTACTTTCTATTAAGGAAGAATATTTAGATAAGATTTATGAGGAATATGATAAAATTTTAGACGAATTATTACAGCATGATGATGTTATTTTTTATCATTTTAATATTGATATTAATGGAGGCGCATGTATTTATAAAAGAATATCAGGTTGTGGAGTTGGCTTTGAATATATTGCAGTAACTCCTGATGGTGATATTTATCCTTGCCACCAATTTGTAGGTAATAAAGATTTTTATATGGGAAATGTATATGAAAGCATTAAAAATAAAAAAATATCAAGTGATTTTAGAAAATCAAATATATATAATAAACCAGAATGTAAAAATTGTTGGGCAAGATTTTTTTGTAGTGGAGGTTGCCAAGCCAATAATTATAATTTTAATGGCGATACAAAAATACCTTATGAAATTGGATGCAATATGCAAAGAAAAAGAATTGAATATGCAATAGCTCTACAATACTATAGAAATAAGAAGGCTGAGGAGGTGCAGTAAGTAATGGCAAGACCAAGGAAGTGGAGAAGAGTTTGTACATTACCGGAAGTAGATAAATTTGGTCCTATTGATGTATCTAAAAGTGTAAGTGAATCGGTAATAATGACAGTAGAGGAATATGAAACAATAAGACTTATGGATTTAGAAGGGTTAAATCAAGAACTATGTGCAGATACAATGGGGGTTGCACGTTCTACGATACAAAGAATATATGATGATGCACGCAAAAAAATAGCAGATAGCTTAGTAAATGGTAAGATACTAAAAATAGAAGGCGGTGATTATAAGCTATGCAGTGATTTTGGAGATAGAGAAAATTGCGAAAAATGTATTTGCGGTAGACATAGACATGGAAGAAATAAAATGATGGGGGATAACTGTGGATATTAATTTAGAATGTATTTATTGTACTATAAAAAAAACAGATTCTTTATTTAGTAAGTATGAAACCGATGAAGATGAAAAGTTAAAATTTATGAAAGAAGTATTTAAAATAATTTCAATGTCTGAAAAAGGAGACACATCTCCTTATTTAAATACAAGGATAATGAGATTTTTAAACAGTAAATTTAACTTAGGGGATATTTATTATGAAATAAAAAAAGAATATAATAATTTGTTACTTTCTATGGAACAAGAAATTTTAGGATATATTTATAAATTTGAAGATAAACTTCTTGCGGCTTTAAAATATGCAATGGTTGGTAATTTTATTGATTTTGGTGCTATGGATAAAGTTGATATTGGAGAATTAAAAAAATTAATTACAAGTGCTAAAGAACAAGCAATTAATGAAAATGAATATAAACAATTTCTTCAAGAATTAAAAAATGCTAAACAAATAGCATATATAGTTGATAATGCAGGGGAAATAGTGTTTGATAAGACATTTATTAAAGTTATAAATGAAATATATCCAGATATAATTGTAAATGTTATTGTAAGAGGAAAACCAGCACTTAATGATGCAACTATAATTGATGCAGAAGAAGTAGGTCTCTGTGAAATAGCTAATGTAGTAGAAAATGGAACAGATATACCAGATACACAATTAGATAAAATTAATGTAAAGTCAAAAGAAATAATTGATAATGCAGATTTAATAATAGCAAAAGGACAAGGTAATTTTGAAACTCTCTTCGGCTGCGAAAAGAATATTTATTATATCTTTTTATGTAAATGTGATTTATTTACTAGAAGATTTAATATAGAAAAGTTTAAAGGTATTTTTGTTAATGAAAGAAATGTGAAAGATATGATAGAACAAAATGTTAAGGTTTTACAATAGAGAAATTAAAAAATATGAAATTGAAAAAGTAGCTGGAGAGTTTTATATTAAATGGATATATTCATCACAGGTAGGCATGAACTTTTTGGAGTATATCATTAAGAGAAAGCTTACTTCAAAGATTTGTGGCTATTGTTGTGATAGATCCATAAGTACAAGAAAAATTAAAAAGTTTATAAATGAATTCAATATAGATATGTCTCAATTTGTGATACCTAAAAATGGTTATAAAAGCTTTAATGAATTTTTCTGCCGAAAGTTAAAAAATAGAAATAATCAGCGTGAATCACTAACGTTTAATCTTTGGTTCAAAGTACCATTGACAAATTTGACTTGGAATAAGTTTTATAAAATGCTATAAATTTAGACATGAAAATAACCAGTAATCTCTGCTTTAATATAATCAGCACAACCAAAAAAACAGAGGAGGTTACTAGCTATTATGGATGATTATATCACTTTATTTCATAAATTTATAGACTTTATCAACTGGGAAACACTGCAATATTCTACATTTAAGCTAAATACTGATTTTAAGGTTTCTAAATTCTTTACAAAGGATCATTTAGAATCTATGATATATTTTCATATTGCGGAGCATAAGGGATTAAGAGATCTTAAGGATTCTGTTTCCCTTTCCCCTAGGTTAAAACACTTAGTTAAAAGCGTTAGCTTGGGGACTTTATCTAATCATAATAATAAGAGAAACTATGAAGTATTTATGCCTGTTATGATTGAACTTATATCCAAAGCTTTTAATTCAATTCCTATGAAAGAATCATTTAAAAAATTTGGTCCAATAAAATTAATAGACTTCACAACAATTAGTATGTGTTTAACTTTTTACAAATGGGCTTTATTTCGTAAGAAAAAAGCTGGTGTTAAAATGCACTTAAAGTTTGACTTAAATAAAGGTTTACCAGAATGCTTTATAGTAACAAATGCTAAAAATCATGATAAAACTAAAATGGAAGAACTTATGAATGAGAAAAACTGCATTTATATATTTGATAAAGCCTATGTGGATTATAAAAAATTCGATAGATTTACATCACAAGATAAATACTTTGTTACTAGATTAAAGGATAATGCTGTAGTTAACAAAATTGAGGATTTAAAAGTCACTTATGCTGAAACAAAGTTGTTAGACGATAAAACTAAAATTATCTCTGACCAAGTAGCTCAGTTAGGATCAGCAGATACTTATAAAACTAAAAAGCATTATAGAGTTATAAAAATCATTGATTCTAAGGATAAAGAGCTTGTATTTGTAACAAATATATTTGATTTATCTAGTGAAGAAATAGCCTGGTTATACAAAAAACGTTGGGAAATAGAACTGTTTTTCAAATGGATAAAACAAAACTTAAAATTTAAAACACCTATAGGGCATAGTCTAAATGCAATTATGATTCAAATTATTACAGGTATAATGACTTTTGTTATGCTTAAACTAGTTGAAAAATCAGTATCTACAGCCTACGGCTTACTACAAATTAAACGTAAAATAAAACATTGTTTAAATGACAGTATTAATAGCTGTTCCTTCGAGTGGAATTATTGGTTAGAATCAGGTTAGCAATCCTAAAGAAAATTCCATATATATGCACAAACTACCGTTTACGGGCAACTTTGCCCTTTTTCTCAGAATTATATTCCAAATTTAAAATATATGGCCAAATAATAATTAGGAACAACCACTATATAAAAAGTCAATGAAAATATTTACTAATAATTAAACGTTAGTGAGCGTGAATACGATAAAAAAATTTTTATATCTCCATGTGATGGTAAGATTCTTGCTTATGAAGATATAAATATAAATAAACTTATACAACAGAACTTACGCATACAAACAGAACCCTGCATAAATAGGGCATTTAAGCACTCAATTTTTCCCAAATGGTTGTTGCTATGGGATTTGTGACCTCGTTTGAATTATTTACCTGTTTACACTTAGTATCTTCTGATGATAAGTTAATAAGGTAAATAACATCATTAACTTTAACTTGAATAAATTCTTGTAAAAAGTTTACGGATTCTCCAATTGTGTTAACATTATTTTCTATTTGCAGTGTTTGTACAAATAGGAATGAGATAAAAGTTATGGAGAAGAAACCCTCTAATTTTTTGAGAGTTCTGACCTGAGCTTTTTCAAAATTTAAATGCTGCTTAATGTCTCTAAAAAATACTTCTATGTCCCAACGGCATAAGTATTTTTTAACAATATCCTGTGAATTAGTTTCAAGCATATCAGTTATAATAAACCTAGTACGTTGAAGTGTAGCGTTGTGGCCGTTTTTGACTATCGCCAGCTTAACTTCACCGATACCAGGCAAAGTAACTAATATAGCTTTAATATAGAATCCTGTTGCAGGATAATACCTGTATTGCTTTTTGTTATAAAGCATACTAATAGCAGCTACTGGTAGTTTGATGTCGACCTGTGGCTTGTAAACTACTTTTCGGTTACATTTGATCATGGCAACGAAATTGTAGTTACATTTTTTTAAGAGGGCAAATATAGCTTTAGATGAATACCATGTGTCAAAGGTAACGTATTCTGCAAGCAGCCCAAATTTGTGTGCGAAGTTTATCATATCCATTGCGAGTTCAACTTTGGTATGATAGTCTTCGCATTTTTCTTTTGGCATCCAAATTTTAAAAGCTAAAGGAACTTTAATCCAACCATTAGACCATAAAAGAACTACTATATGAATGCCCCACACAAATCTATGGTTTGTGTGATCATAAACATAGGAAGTAGGATCTATGCTTTTGCCATAGGGCTTTCTAATAATAACATCATCAATAATTAAATAACCGAGATTAGCCGTGTATGACTGAATTCCTTGGATAAATAAGATTAAAATGTTGTTATTATTTATAGTAATAATTGGAAGGATACGGATTAAAGCATCATGAGACACCCAAAGAAGCTTATCAGCAATGTAAGTTGCAGTGGGATTGTTAAACAGAATAATACCTATGCAATAGGCCGCTAAAGCTGTAATGAAATAGCGACTTGGTAATAGCTGATCAAATTTACATTTATATATTAAATCTAAGATTATATCATGAATACCATGTTTGGAAACAGTAATCTCATTTATAAAATTTTTACCAGAATTCAAATTGAATCCCTGTCAAAAATATACCACAAAATGTTCTTAGTTTTAATATATCAGATTATGCCAAGTGGCCTAGCAACAACCCCTATCGGGGATATAAGTTGTGAAAGCACTGAATCTACTTACTTTATAAAATTTGCGTAAGTACTGTTATACAAATAAAAGGTATAATATATTCACTAAGAGAACTTATAGGAGATGATTCGATAGCTGTTGATTATGAAAATGGGATTTGTCTTGTTTTTAGGTTAAGTCCTTCAGATTATCATAGATTTCATTTTGTAGATAATGGAATATGTAGTAAGACAACAAAAATAAAAGGAACTTACTATTCAGTAAATCCAATAGCATTGAATAAAATAAGTAAGCTCTTTTGCTTGAACAAACGTGAATGAAGTGTATTGCATGGTGAAAATTTTGGAGATGTATTATATGTTGAAGTTGGAGCTACATTTGTAGGATCAATTATTCAAACTTATGATTGCGATAAAGCTGTGAAAAAGGATACTTTAAATTTGGTGGTTCAACAGTTATATTGTTTATAAGAAAAGGAATAGTTAAGATTGATGAAGACATAATTGAGCAAACTTCTAAGGGTATAGAATGTAACGTAAAAATGGGCGAAAGGATAGGGCTAACGTAGGCATTATCTGATGATAATGATAATAATCTAAAATTAAGTAAAAAAATAAAAGGAGTTGGTGATTAAAATGAATTTAAGAATAACAACTCTTATAGAAGATAATCCAAGTATAAATCTAAATTTATATAATGAACACGGGTTGTCACTTTATATAGAAGTTGATGAAACAAAAATTTTATTTGATACTGGTAAAAGTGGTGATTTTATAAAAAATGCTGAGAAATTAGATGTTGATTTAAACAATTTAAAATATGTTATATTAAGTCATGGTCATTATGATCATAGTGGAGGGTTTGAAAAACTTGTAAATAAAGTTAAAACTCCATATAAGGTAATTGTTGGAAAAGGATTTTTTAACAAAAAATATAAATTTATAGAAGAAGGAACTTATAAGTATATTGGAAATTCTTTTAGCGAGGAATTTGTTAATGAAAATAATATTCCAATTAAATATGTTAAAGAAGATATATATTATATAACTGAAAATATAATGATATTTACTAATTTTAAAAAACATAATGATTTTGAAGTCATAAGTGGGAAGTTTAAAATAAAACAGGCTGAAAATTTTGTATTAGATAATTTTTCAGATGAAATAGTTTTGGGAGTAAAAACTGATAAGGGATTTATGGTTATATTAGGATGTTCCCATATTGGAATAGTTAATATTTTAGAGACAATTATAGAGCGTACAGGTATTCCAATCTATGGCGTCATAGGAGGAACGCATCTAATTGAAGCTGATGAATTAAGAATAATTAAAACAATTGACTTTTTAAAAGAAAATCATATACAAATTTTAGGAATGTCTCATTGCACAGGGGAAAAAGCTGCTGAAGAAATTAAGCATGAATTTAAAGAAAAATTTATATATAACAATACCGGAAACATAATAAAAGTAATATAAAAGATTGGGGATATAAAAATGAACATTAACACAAAAAAATTAGTCCAAGCTTCTTTACTATTAGCAATGGGTATCATATTTCAAATAATAGGTAGAAATATACCACAGATTAATCAATTTTTAGTGGGTCCGATAATTAATTGTATTTTAATACTAACGGCTTTTATTTGCGGTAAGTGGTGGGGTATAGGAGTAGGAATTTTAACGCCTATGTTAGCATGGTTTGTTGGTCAACTTGCAACTCCTTTAGCTCCATTTATACCATTTATTATAATTGGAAATTTTTTGTTTGTATTTTTATTTTCATTATTTATGGAAGGACAACTGTTAAAAAGAGGTATTGGAATTATTCTTGGAGCAATAGGGAAATATGCTTTTTTAACTTTTGCTTCTACTAAATTAATAAATCTTCTCGGCTTAAACTTTCCACCTAAGGTGGTTAAAGCATTATCAATAAGTATGAGTACTCCTCAACTTATAACTGCACTTGCAGGCGGAGCTTTTGCTTTAATAATTATTGAAGCATTAATAAAAAGAAAAGTTATTTAGCTAAAAGAAAATAAAAAGCTGGGTATAAAAACACTACCAATTTTTTATGGTAGTGTTTTTAAATCTTATATTTTGATTCCATTAATAAAATACATTTCTTCATTGTCTATTATTGTAGATATTTTAAAGTATTTACACATAATTTTAGCTGTTATTTCAATAGACGGAAGAATATCATGTTTTACAGATTCATTAAGGGAATGAACAGCATTAATTTTTTCTTTACTTTCAGAATGTGCAATAATTATTTTCCCGTTATTATTTAGCAGATTTGAAATTTGTCTAAAAAGAGCTTCCTTATCTTCAAAATGAGGATATACAGAGTATAAGAGGGCATAATCGTAAACATCTTCTTTAAAATTAAATATATCATCATTTACAAAGGAGATTTTATCATCTTTATATTTTGATTTAGCAACTGCAATCATGTTTTCAGATATATCTATAGCAGTAATTTTTAGTGGATTAGTATGCATGAGATAGTCTAACATGATTCCAGTACCTGTACCAATATCTATTATTTTAGAGTTATATTTGATATTAGATAAATCAATAATTTTCTTTAATTTTAAAGGCTCATGATTACAAATTTCGTCCCATTTAAAAGCAAGGTTGTTAAAAAAATCTCTGCTATCCATTTACAGTAGTTCCTTTTTGAATTTTATATAATGATTTTACAATAACAGGGATTAGTACTAATTGTAGAATTATTCCTGAAATTGGGGTAATAAATGATGCTGTAATAAATATTTTAAAAGCATATGGCTTTCCAGCCATTGAAAGTAAAAGATAATTAGTTGTTCCAGATACTAATCTTCCAAGTAACATTGAAATTATTAAAGATAGAAAAATATTTGTGTTCTTTTTCTTATACAAATATCCTGAAACAAAACCATATGTAGCAAGCTCTAAAGCCATTGATAATGCAGCAGGATATATAGGTGGCATACCTGTAAGTATAGAACTTAGAAATGGAGTTATAAGTCCAACAATTATACCATACCTTCCTCCAAGAATAAATCCACATAATAAAACTGGAATATGCATAGGAAGTAATGCTTGACCCAACCCAATTTGATGAAAAGCAAATGGAAGAACAAGTCCTAATGCAATAAACAAACTTGCCTTAATCATTTCATTTGTTTTGAATTTCATTATAACACCCCCATAATAAAATAAAAGGTAGAGCAAAATTGACTCTACCTTCGTGGTACAAATTTAAAAATTATAAACATTAATAACAATTATAAGTCTTCGTGACTTACTGTTTTATTTTAACAAATTTTTATTAGCTAATCAATAGGGATTTAAAAAAATTAAGATATGTTATTAATTGAATTTATTACACTAATTCAATTAGTAGAAATTGATAATACTAGTTATTGATAAATTCTAAGAAAAGAGAATAATGAAATTGAGTGTAAATGCAAATAGTTTGCATTTACATAAATATAGAGGGGTGGTCTTATGTTGAAAATAAGTAAAAAATTAGTAGTGTTTTTGGTTTCTATTTCAGTTATATTTTCTTCCGGATGTAGTATTCGTGAAAAAAGTAATAATAAAAATATAGAAAAGAAACTTAGTGTTGCAGTTTCTATTGTTCCTCAGGAAGCTTTTGTAAAAGAAGTTGGTGGAGATAAAGTTGATGTTATTACAATGATTCCGCCTGGAAAAAGTCCAGAAAATTTTGCGCCTACACCAGATATTATGGAAAAGCTTAGTGGTGCATCTATATATTTTAGTATAGGCGTGCCTACTGAAGAAGCAAGTATATTGCCGAAGATAAGAGATTTTAACAAAAATATAGAAATAGTAAATATGGCAGACGAGGTCTCAAAGGTTTATGCAGAAAGAAAATTTGTATCAGGAGGAAGAGATCCGCATATATGGCTTTCTCCAAAAAGAGTTAAAGTTATGATTAACGATATAGAAAAACAACTTTCCACAAAAGATCCTACTAATAAAAGTTTTTATAAAACTAATGCTGAGAATTATTTAAATAAGCTGGATAAACTGGATGCTGATTTAAAAAGTTCATTGTTACCACTAAAGAATAAGGCTTTTATATGTTATCATCCTGCTTTTGGATATTTGGCTGATGATTACGGACTTAAGATGGTATCACTTGAACAAGAAGGAAAAGAAGCTACAACAGAAGATTTTCAAAAAACTATTGATTTTGCAAAAAAAGAAGGAATAAAAACAATATTTTATCAAGCAGAAATAGATAGTAAACAATCTAAAACTTTTGCTTCAGAAATTGGTGGTAAGACTGAAATGGTAGATCCACTCTCATCAGATTATATAAATAACTTAGAAAAAATAGCGGAAACTTTTAAAAAAGTAATGGAAGTGAATTAGTATGAATGCAGTTGAAATAGAAAATCTAAGTGTTTACTATGAAAATGTAAATGCTCTAGAGAATATAAATATTACTGTTAAAGATAAGGAGTTTATTGCTATCTTAGGTCCTAATGGAGGTGGAAAAACAACACTTTTAAATGCAATTTTAGGACTAATTAAACCTTCATTAGGACAAATAAAAGTATATGGTAAAGATCCAAGTTATAAAAAAAATTCTATAGGATATGTACCTCAATTTACAAAGTTCGAAAAAACTTTTCCTATTGATGTAATAGATGTGGTTCTAACGGGAAGATTAAAATTTGGTATGAATTTTTTTCATAAGTATTCTAAAGAGGATGTAGAATTTACTAAAAATATAATGGATATGTTAGAGATATATGAATTAAAGGATAGACAAATAGGGCAGCTTTCTGGTGGTCAGATGCAAAGAGTTTTGATTGCAAGAGCACTTTGTACAGAACCCAAACTTTTACTTTTAGATGAACCAACAGCAAGTCTTGATATACAATCAAAGACCAGTATTTATTCATTGCTAAAAGAACTTAATAAAAATATTACTATATTGGTAGTTACTCATGATACTGGGTTTATATATTCTTATATTGATAAAATCGCCTGCTTAAATAAGAAGTTATTTTATCACGGTGAACCTGAACTTGATAAAAATATAATGGACAAGGTTTATGGATGCCCAGTAGATGTTATAGCACATGGAGATATACCTCATAGAGTGTTTAGAAGTCATCAGGAGGAGAGTTAAATGTTAGATTATATTTTAAAATATACATTCTTGCAGCATGCTATAATTGGGGCAATACTTGCAAGTATAATATGTGGCATTATTGGAACAATAATTGTTGAAAAAAAACTTGTGATGATGAGTGGTGGTATAGCACATACTGCATTTGGCGGGGTAGGTATGGGCTACTTTTTAAAAATAGAACCAATAATAGGGGCTCTGATTTTTGCTATAATATCTTCTTTTGGAATAGTTGGAATCAAAAGAAAATCAAGAGTAAATACAGACACTATTATAGGAATGTTTTGGTCGTTAGGTATGGCACTTGGAATAATATTTATTTCATTAACTCCAGGATATCCACCAGACATATCATCATATTTATTTGGAGATATACTTACAGTTTCTAAAATGGATCTTTGTATAATGGCTATTTTAGATTTTATTGTTATTTTTATTATAATAGCATTTTATAATAATTTAAAAGCTTATCTTTTTGATGAAGAATTTTCTATGGTAATAGGTATTAATGCTAAATTAATGGAGTATATAGTATTTCTACTAATAGCTTTTAGTGTAGTTGTACTTATAAGAGTAGTTGGAATAATACTTGTAATTGCATTATTAACAGTTCCACCTGCTATTTCTAAAATATTTACATTTAATTTAAGAAAAATTATGGAGTTATCTATTTTGTTTGGTGTGGTATTTTCACTATTAGGACTTTTTATATCATATAAACTTCATATTGCTTCTGGAGCATCAATAATAATTGTAGCAGTTGGTACTTATATAACATTTATTATTATTACTAAGTTAATAAAAAGAACAGGGATACACCATGATATAGGAATGAACAATAAAAAGACTTTAAATGGAGTTTAGAGATATACTAAAAATTAAGTATTATCAATTAGAAGCATGATCAAATTACTACTCTTTATATTGCCTAATAATTAAAGAGTAGTAATTTGTAGTGATTAACTTTTTAAAAAATTGCCTTTTGCAAGTTCAAGAGGAGTTATCGAATATCCTTTGTATTTTAAAATTTGACTTTTAAAATCAACTAATTCAACAGGTACTTTTAGTTTTGCAGCTACAGATGAAAACGTACAATCTTCATTAAATAAATCCATAATAGTAGAGTCTGGAATTAAAAGTTCTGATGCGAAAAGATTAGCTTCTCTTTCAGGTTTTGATGTCATATCAAACAAAGAGAATTCTCTTATAGCATCATTTTTGGCATAATTTTGGTGAAACCTATCGTGTCCAAGCTCGTGAGCACATATTACTGGCAAAAGTTCTTCTTGAATGTTCTTGTTTATTACAATGTATCTAAATTTAGACTGGTAAAAATAGTATCCCTTTAAGTTGCCTAAATCATGATAGCATATATTAATTTTCATACCTTTAGCCATTTCAAAAGGATCTCTTGTCTTATATTTTTTAATAAGCTTATCCACTTCTTTAGAAATAAAATTAGTCATAAGCAATTACCTCTCTTAAGGAGTTTTATTACCGTCATTGCCTATAGATGCTGATTTCTTAGCATATTTTTTTCTTGCCTTTTGTTTTGCATCAAAATATATTTCCGTAATAGACTTAAAAAAAGCATCCTTATCTTCATCGGACAATTCCCCTCCTGCAAGTACTGCAGAAGTTCTCTTTAAAATCATTTCTGCTTCTCTTTTTCCTCTATATCCAAACTCAGCTTTAGCAGAAGATATAAAATTCTCATCTTTTGAAACATTTTCATTATCTGAAATTAAGTAATCTACGGAAACATTGAATATTTCAGCAAGTCCAGTAATAATCTTTTGCCCTTTAGGGAATCTAGTATTATTTTCGTAATTACAGATAGATTTTTGAGTAATACCTAACTTTTTTGCTAAGTCTTCCTGAGAAAGTCCAGCTTCTCTACGGAGTAATTTTATTTTATCACCAAAATTCATTTCCGTGACCTCCAAATATATAAATTTAAAAACAGAACATTTGTTCTTAAAATTATTGACAAGATAAATTTGCCAATATATACTTATAATTAGAACGAAAGTTCATAATATTATTCTAATTCAGAACAATATTTCTGTCAATGGGTAAAGTGTAAGGGGGATGTGTTAAATGGCTATTTTTGAAGAAATTCAAAGTAATAATATTAATGCTGGAATTGGTAACATAAAAGATAATAAGAAAGTAAGTCCTAATATTTATCATAATACTAAGCTGCTTTTAAAACTATACAATAAAGTTTTATGGAGAATAAATAATTCCTTTGATGAGATAGAGGAAGATTGTATTTCTTTCTCTGGAAAGAGACTGGATGAACTATTACATAGTCTTACTGATACAGAAGAATTCATAACAGAAGCAAGACTTGAAAGTAGGCTGCAATCTATAGAAGATAGTAAAAGTATTATAAATTTAATTGAAAAAGCTTTACTTATGTTAAAGTCCTATCCTGAAAATGGAGAGAGGTATTATTCAATAATTTATAAGATATATATTTCTGCCTACCCTTATAGTGAAAGTGAAATAATTGATTATTTATGCTGTTCAAGAGCTACCTATTATAGAGAGAAGAAAAATGCAATTAATTTACTTGGAACAATACTATGGGGATTTTTATTTCCTAATTTCATGAAAGAAATTAAAAGCATAAAACTGATACAAGATTGATACTAAAAAGATACATAATTGGTACTGACACCATACTTTGATACTGCTATGATATATACAATGGCAATAGTATTAGCTGTTTTTTTAGCCTTGAAGCGTTTATATACGCCTCAGGGCTTTTTTTATACCTAAAGTTAAAAATTAATATAAAAACTCAGGAAGGAGTCGCACATTTTGTGCGGCTCCTTTTTGCGTTCTGAAAGGAGTTATTAAAAATGTCAAAGGAAGAAAATCAAAAATTTAATGAAGAATTCAAAGTTGTTATTGAGGAAGAAAACAAAAAAGAAAAGAACAATGAACGGAAGTATTATAGGCATAACATTTCGCTGGAATACTTACAAAGTTGTGAGGTGCCAGTGGAATTTGCAGAAACAGAAAAAGATTCTCAGGTTGAAAAAGAGGTAGACAAGCTTATGAAATTTATTGATTTAATTTCAGACCCAAGACTTATAAAAGCTCTGAAAAGTTTAAAAGAAGATGATCTTAGAGTGATTGAACTTAGATATAGATTTGGGCTTTCTATAAATGAAATAGCAGTAAAACTTCAACTAAAGGATGAAGCTGCAAAAAAGAAACATCAAAGAGCAATAAAAAAATTAAAAGTAATCTTAGAAAAAAACAAATAAAATTTTCAAATTTTGTCCCCTTATGTATTTTCTCAAGGCTATATAGTGAAGGCATTTTTTATAAGTGCTTTTATAGTTCTTTGAGAATTTAATACTCCATATATCAAGAAAACTACCTTTGCTGCTGGGACACGGAAAGCAACTTAAGCAGAGCGCCATGACCATTAAATATGCGAGCGATTAACTCTGGCTTTAAATAGTCTGTGGAAAGACTAATTGCGATGATAGGCAAAGGGATAAATAATGATACTTCTGCCTTGAACGCTTATCGGCATTGGGCAGCCCACAAGGAATGATGGGATAACGCTCCTTTGGCTTGAGAACTTATAGCCATGGCAGCTTATATGATGCTTATCCAAAAGCAACTTGATATATGTCCGAAGGTGTCAGGGGTGTTGAGAACAAATATGATGCACATTAATTTAAAAGAAATTATTTTTATAAGATAAATAAACTGCTTGACAGCAGAAACTATGCGGTGGAATAAATTCCACCGTATCCTTGTGCTGTCAAGGAGATATGAGGAGAAGAAAATGAAAAAGGAAAGAGAAAATTTCCCATTGGAGCCTAAAGAAATGATTGAATTCATTTTCAAAAGGCTTATGTGCGGAAATGGATTTATAGTAAGAGATAACCAAATTCAACTATCTAAAAAAATATTTGATGGTATAAAAAATAATAATATTTTAATCTGTGAAGCAGGGGTAGGTACTGGTAAGACCTATGCATATTTAGTAGCCTCTATAGTATATTCACTTTATAAAACAGGTGAGAAGAAATCAGTTTCAATAATATCAACATCAAGTATTGAGTTACAGAATGCCATAATTAAGAACTATGTACCAGTTCTATCAAAAATTTTAGTTGATAATAAGATTATAGATAAGCCATTAAGTGCAGTTTTAAGAAAAGGTAAAGAACATTATTTTTGTATATTAAGATTTAAGAGAATAATGAACTATTTGAAAAGCAGTGATAAGGATATTGATAAGGAACTGCTTAATAAATTAATAGGTTTAAAAATAGGAGAAATTTCAATAGATTTAGATGAGTATAAGGGGCTTAAAAATCATATAGTACAAAAGATAAATGTACCTAAAGGTTGTAATTATAGTTGTCCTTTTTATGAAAATTGTAGGTATATAGAACTTATGAAATATGTAAAATCATTAACCCATGATTTTCAAGTTTGTAATCATAACTACTATATAGCCGATGCAATTAAAAGATATAAAGGAAAGACAAGTCTTATGCCAGAGCATTCATTAGCAATAATTGATGAAGCACATAAATTAATGGATGCTGCCATTCAAATTTTTGAAAAAAGATTTTCTTATGAAGATGTACTTATTATTGTTAATGTTTTAAAAAGTAAAATGAAGGGAAATAAAGCATATTTGACAGTGCAAAAAGGCTATTTAGATGATTTATCTCTGGAGGCTAAAAAGTTCTATCAAGGTCTTTTAAATCAGTTAAAAAACATTGAGCTTGAGGAAGATAGTTCCCAGATTAGAATTAAACTTGGAGCATATGAAAGAAAGATACTTGGGAATATCATTTTAAAACTTGATAAGATAAGTCTATATTGTAAAGCTGATATTGAAAAAAATAGACAGCTTGAGTTAATGATTGAAAATTTAAGAGAAGTTATAGAAATATTTCATAGGTCGGTTGATATAATTTATTGGCTTGAAAATCCACAAAGTGAAAGATTAATTTCTATTTGCTCTATTCCAACAGATATTGAAAAGCAGCTTTATAAGGTTCTATGGGAAAATGGAGGGCCTAAGATACTAACATCAGGTACACTTTCAGATGATAGAGGCTTTAATTATTTTAAAAGCACTTCAGGAATAGATATGAGTTACAGTAATAAGCTAAGCGAAGTTAGTTATTCATCACCCTATGACTATAAAAATAATACATTACTATATATTAGTGAAAACATACCTTATCCAGATAAGCAAAGTGAAGAATATATTTCAGCCATAGCAGATGAAATTTTAAGGCTTATAGATGCATCTTTTGGACATGCAGTAGTTCTATTTACAGCCTATTCACTGTTGTCAAAGGTTTATGAATTAACAAAAACTAAAATAAAATATCCATTATTTAAGATGGATAAAAGTGAGAAGAACATCGTTGATGCTTATAAAAGGAGCAAAAACGGTGTTTTATTTGCAACTGGTTCCTTTTGGGAAGGCGTTGACTGTCCTGGAGATATTTTATCATCACTTATAATTGTAAATTTGCCTTTCCCAACACCTACACCTATTTATGATCATAAAAAAATGCAGTATGAGGAGCTAAAGGAATTTATAGAGCACATTGTGTTCCCTGAAATGCTAATAAAGCTAAAGCAAGGTATGGGAAGGCTTATAAGATGTGAAACGGATACAGGTGTTATTTCAATACTTGATTATAGAGTAAGCTTAAAAGGAAAGTACAGAAAAAGAGTGCTTCAAGCTCTTAATGAATATAGAGTAACAGATTCTCTTTATGATGTGAGAAAATTTTTTAGCAAAGTTAAAAGAGAAGAATATTTTTTATAGCAATATAAAGCAGTTACAGGAGTAGCTGCTTTTTCTATATTAAAAATTAACAAACACAAAGTGTATTTATAAATAAAAGGCAAAGAAAAATTAGTGAGTTTTCAATTCTTTGCCTGTTATTTTGCTTAGAAGAAGTAAGGGGGATATTATTATATGGATAATAACATGAAATATAGTGTTCAGCTTGCAATGTTAAGTCAACTATTAAAGTTAAATTTGATATCAAATAAAGAATTTGTAGCAATAAAAAATGAATTAATGAAAAAATATAAGATTAGTATGATTAGCGCTTGAAAAAACATAATAGGAGTCATATAATAGTAACTAATAAGTTATAGGAATACATGTTTTAAAGGAGCGATTCATATGGCAGAAGTTCAGGTGATAAAAGCTAATACAAGCAGAGTCAATAGAAAAAACGCAAAGCTTATTGAAAGATTGAGAGTAGCTGCTTATTGCAGAGTAAGTACGGATTCAGAAGAACAATTAAGTAGTTATAATTCCCAAGTAGAACATTATAGAAATATGGTAGAAAATAAGCCGGATTGGGCACTTGTTGATATATATGCAGATGAAGCGATTAGTGGAACTCAGACAGATAAAAGATTAGATTTTCAAAGGATGATAAATGATGCTGTAGATGGAAAGATTGATTTAATTATAACTAAGTCAATCTCCAGATTCGCAAGAAACACTTTAGATACATTAAAATATGTAAGACTCCTTAAAGAACATAGTGTTGCAATCTTATTTGAAAAGGAAAATATCAATACCTTAACAATGAATGGTGAAATGCTGCTAGTTATTTTAAGCTCATTAGCTCAACAAGAAAGCGAATCCATTTCAGCTAATGTAAAAATGGGATTGAAGATGAAAATGAAAAGAGGAGAAATGGTTGGATTCAATGGTTGTTTAGGGTATGACTACGATCCAATAAATAAAGTAATTACAATAAATGAAGAAGAAGCTAAGACTGTTAGATATATTTTTCAAAGATATGTGGAAGGTGCAGGCTGTTTTGTAATAGCAAAAGAGCTTACTAAATTAAAGTATAAAACAAAAAAAGGAAGTACAAACTGGAATGATGGTTCTGTAAGAGGTATTATTAAAAATGAAAAATACAAAGGCGATTTACTGCTAGGTAAGACTTTTACAGTTGATCCAATATCCCATAGAAGGCTTGATAATATGGGAGAAGAAGAAAAATACTATATTAACTCACATCACGAAGCAATTATTTCAGAAGAAATGTTTAATGAAGCTCAGAAGATATTAAATAAGAGAAACTCAGGAAGCAGCAACATGGGAAGAAAAGAAAAATATAGCAGACAGTTTGCATTTAGCAGCAAAATAGAATGTGGTTTTTGCGGAGGAACTGCTACAAGAAGAAGATGGCATAGTAATACTTCTCATGAAAAGACTATTTGGCATTGTGTAGTATCAACTAAAAAAGGTAAGAAATACTGCCCAGATAGTAAAGGTATAGACGAAAAGATAATAGAAAATGCATTTCTTGAAGCATTTAATATGTTTTGTCTTCAAAATAAAGAAATAGTAGAAGAATTTATGGAAACAGTAGAAAATACAATTAATGCTACTAATTCAATAAAAGAATTAAAAAAGCTCCAAAGAGAAGTTTTATCTATAGAAAATAAGATTAAAAAATTAGTTGATATGAGAATAGATGAAATGATAGACAAAGATACTTATGAACTTAAATATACAGAACTATCAACTGAATTAGAAAAACTTAAAGCTAAAAGAGATGAAGCAGAACTTGTCAATGAAGATAATATTGATGTGAAAAAACGAATCGAAAGTTTTAGAAAAGTTTTTGATAGCAATAAGCCTATAAGAGAATTTGATAGAGTAGTTTTTGAAAGTGCAGTTAATAAAATAATATTAGGTGGAACTGATGAAGAAGGAAATAAAGATCCATATATGCTAACATTCATATTTAATTCTGGAATGAGCCATTCATTAAAAGGTAAAGATGTGGTAAAATCAAATGGTGATTCAAAAGACGAAAAAGTGTGTTCATATAGAGAACACGATACATATAGAAAATGTTGCATTAATTGTTAGGAAGGTATAGAGAGATTTATGAGTATTAATTATATATTAATTATAAGAGCAATTTATACTGGTCTGTTCACAGGAATTGTTATTGCAATACCTATGGGGCCTGCTGGCTTTGAATCTGTCAGATGGACAATGACAAAAGGTCTTAAAAAGGGCGTTGCCGTTGCCGCTGGGTCGCTAATTGCAGATGCTATCGATGTTATGCTTATTAATTTTGGACTTTTGGAGTTAATAAAAACTAACAAATTATTAGAAGTATTTTTCTGGGAGATTTCAGCAGCAGTAATTTTTTATATTGGTTATAAAGCATTGAAAAACAGTAAAAAAGATAGTGATAAGGAAGAAAAGCAAGAAGAAGCTGAAAAAAAGAATATGGATTCTCGCGCTGTATTTACTGGGTTTATAGTGAATTTTTCTAATCCAATGACTCACTTTTTTTGGTTGACTTTAAGCAGTACAGTAATAAGCATATGGAGAAGCTATGGAAGACTTGTTTATTTTCTCTTTGCTGTAGCAATGCTCTGTGGCATGTTTTTAAGTCTTTGGGGAATAAATATTCTAGCTTCTAAGGGAAAGACAATATCAGCGCCTAAGGTATCTGGAAAGGCAGCAAATTTATTGATTTATGTCATATTGGCTTTCGGAGCAGGCTTTTTTATAAACGGAATATATAAGCTGTATTTGTTTATAAGATAGATAAAAAATAGAAAAACTCGGGTGTATGCCCGAGTTTTTAATTTAGTGTTTTAAAAGTATAACCATCATCTTGTAAAAACTTTATTAGCTGAGGCAAATACTCAACAGTGGTATCTTTTTCATCAGAGTCATGCATTAATATTATTAAGTCTTTTTGATGAGCAAAGTTCTTTTTTACATTGATATCTAGCTGATCTACAGGAACATGGGATCCTTCTGCGTCTTTAGTAAGGCAGTTCCAATCATAATATTTATATCCAGCTGCTCTTACTGCTTCCCTATATTCTTTTGGTCTGTTTTTTGAACCTCCAGGAAACCTTACTATTTTAGCTTTATAGTCAGGATAAAATTCTTTTATAGTTCTTTCACCTTGTTTGAACTCGTCTACTAAATTCTTAGGCGCTTTGTATATAAAATCAGCATTATGATCAAAAGTATGGTTACCTATGGCATGTCCTTCACTTTTTTCCCTTAAAAAAATATCCTTGTTTGGAGCAATATTTTTTCCTATTACAAAAAATGTAGCTTTAATATTATTCTTTTTTAATATATCAAGTATTTGCGGTGTAATACCTACTGAAGGTCCATCATCGAAGGTTAAATAGGCTATCTTATCACCTTTCTTTATAGGCTTATTACCTGGCTTTGTTGGTCCTATAGGTTCATCCTTATTTATTTTAGTGATTTTATCATCAGATTTATCCTTATTATCTATCTTATTAACATCAGCTGGCAGAACAACTGCTGGCTTTTCACAAGGACTTTTTCCGGGAATTGGATCAATATTTTTATGTATATCTTTATCAATAAATGCCTTATAATTTTTCAGCTCATTTTTTTTATAAATTATATAGCCAGAACTCAAGCCTATAACTATAAGCATAAGAATAGTAATAATTAAAACAACCTTATTATTTTTCACTGAAGCACCCCCTATATTATACTTATGATTATAATGGAAATTACTATGAGGAGCAATAAGATTATTGAAGTGTATAATTTTTAACGATAGTATAGTGATTTTATAAAAAATTGATGTTAGTTTAAAAATCCAGAGCATTTTTAAATTAGTAATTCTTGTTAAAAATAGTAGTTAATAATTGTAAGTTTAGCTAAAAATACCTTAAATATAAATTAATCTTATAAATAAAGCGTTTACATAACATTAAAATATTGCTATAATAAAATTGTTATAATTATGCAGTTATAGCATAATTTCAAAGTTTGACAATTAACAAACTTAATTAGGGGGAGTTCAAATGAAAAAAACATTAGCAACGGTTGCCTGTGCATTGGCAGTAGTACTTTCACTATCAATTGTACCGGGTAAAAAATTAGGAATACTTGGAGTAGATGTTGTTTCAGCAGCTACTGGTGAAACACCAGACACAAATACAAAAACTTCAACAAAAACTACATACAGTACATCATCAACTATTTCTAGAGTACTTAAATCAGGATCAAAAGGCAATGATGTAAAGTCGCTTCAAACGCTTCTTAACAATAATGGGTACAAGCTTACTGTAGATGGAATATTTGGTAGTCTAACTTTAAATGCAGTTAAAGATTATCAAGGTAAAAATGGGCTTGCAGTTGATGGAATGGTTGGACCAAAGACTCTTGCAAAAATAAGTCCAGCAACAACTTCTACAACTACAACAACTTCATCACAAATAACACGTTTACTTAAACTTGGTTCAAAGGGCGATGACGTTAAGCTTTTACAAACATGGCTTAACAATAACGGAAACAAGCTTACTGTTGACGGCATATTTGGAAATCTTACTTTAACAGCAGTTAAGAATTATCAAAGTAAAAATGGACTTGCAGTTGATGGATTAGTTGGTCCAAAAACTCTTGCAAAAATAACTCCAGCTGCGACAGCTCCTGCAACACCAGCAGCTCCAACTACACCTACAACTCCAACTACACCGACTGTAGGTCAAACTACAATAAAGGTAGGAAGAAGTGAGTATGCTGCTCATGGAACTAATGGATTTGCAGTTGCTGTAGTAGCAATGGCAGGAGACAAAATTGTAAGCGCATCTGTAGATGAGTATCAATTTATGGATCCAACTTTAATAAAGGCGGCACTTCCAAATACTGCAGGTTTAGGTGCAAATTATAAAGATGTTACAAAGATGGTTTTAGCTTCTAAATTAGTGAATACAGAATATTATAGTAATAATATGGCTACAAAAGGTAAGGCAACTCAAACTTGGGATAAAAATATTGCTGGAGTTGAGAAGTTCGCAATAGGAAAAACTGTTGCTGAATTAGATGCTGCTATTAAAGCTAATAAAGATGCAAGCGGAAAAAATCTAGATGCGAATGTAGATGCTGTAAGTGGTGCTACATTTACAGATACTAATGGATATCTTACTTCTATTTTAGAAGCAGCAAAAAATGTAAGTTCAGATATTGCAGTTTCAGTAGATTCTGCTAAGTTAAATACTTTAAAAATAGGAAGAGCTAACTATGCTGCTCATGGAACTAATGGTTTTGCGGTATCAGCAGCAGTTACAGTTGAAGATAAAATTGTGGGTGTTTCAGTAGATGAGTATCAATTCATGGATCCAGCTTTAATAAAGGCAGCGCTTCCAAATACTGCAGGTTTAGGTGCAAATTATAAAGATGTAACAAAGATGGTTTTAGCATCTAAATTAAGAAATACTGAATACTATAGTGGAAATATGGCTTCAAAAGGTAAAGCAACTCAAACTTGGGATAAAAACATTGCTGGAGTTGAGAAGTTTGCAATAGGAAAAACTGCTGCTGAATTAGATGCTGCTATTAAAGCTAATAAAGATGCAAGCGGGAAAAATCTAGATGCGAATGTGGATGCTGTAAGTGGTGCTACATTTACAGATACTAATGGATATCTTACTTCTATTTTGGAAGCTGTAAAAAATGCAAAATAATCATTAATTAAACAATTTAATCAATTAATTTATTAGAACACCTTATATGTTATATTAATTTAGATATTACATATAAGGTGTTTTGCTATGTTTCTAGTGGTATAATTATAGTAACAATATAGTAAAAGTTGGGGGTAATAACATGCACATGATTGACTATACTAGCGATGATTTTAAGTCCAATTTATCTAAAGCAGAAGTTGCTATTGTTCCTATAGGTTCAGTTGAGGCACATGGGCATCATCTTCCGTTAGGTACTGATATATTTTCACCAAGGCTATTTTGTAAGATGATAAACGAGAAAATAAACGATGAGATTTGGATAGCACCTGAAATTCCTTACGGCCAAAGCTATGATTTATCAATATATCCAGGAACAATACATATTCCAACAGAAGTTATGTCAAGCTACGTCTTTTTTGTTGGAAAAAGTCTTTATGATAATGGAATAAAAAAACTTATATTTTTAAATGGACACGGTGGAAATGCTAATGCTCTTAACCTTGCAAGTGAAAAGCTTATGCAGCTTGGAATGGATGTTATAATAATAAACTGGTGGCTTGATTTTTCAAAGGAAATATTAACGATAACAGAAGGCCAGGGACATGCCGGTGAAGATGAAAGCTCTGCAATTTTATATTATGATAAGAGTCTTGTACAAATGGATAAAGCTTTAAAAAATGATAAAAAACCTTTAATGAGAGTTTATTTTAAAGACAGGGGCAAAATTTTATATGATAATGCTCTTTCAGGAGATGCAACAAAGGCAACCTTTGAAAAAGGTGAGAAAATATTTGAAGTTTTAACTGATAAGATTATTGAGCTTATACATAACTTTAAGGCGGAAAAATACTACACTGAGTAATATAAGTAGATTGCGAAATAAATTGCTGCAGGCTGGGGTGTAAAGACCTTAGAGCCTTGTGTAGAAAATAATATTTTACTTTATGATAACTTTCGTATGTTCTAAGGCTTGCAATACTGAAAAGCTAAGAGCCTCTAACAATTCGCTTTGACTTCTTATTACTTTAATAACCGAAGGCTTTAAAAAATCTTTAGTAAACTTAAAATGCTTTTAGCTTGCTCAGAGGAGAGGCTCTAAGCTTTTTAGCATTACTTCGCCAAGAACATGGGCAAAGTTATCAATCAAATTAAAATATTATTTTCTACACCTGCTCTCGGTCTTCACACCCAGCTTATGCTTCTTATACGCAATTATAATTATATCTATACGACTTACTAAATGATTGTTTTTATAATAAAACTTTTTACATTTGGCGCTGTTTAATAATAGTGTTGATAAGCATATTTTTAGTATTTTAGAAAGCAAATCTACTGCAAACAAGCATGGATCAAGTAAATATTTAAATAGATATATATTTGAATATTTTTATAGGTTTATATTTAAATTAAAAGTTTTAAACAAAACAGAACTTACGAGCTGTCGCTTAATTTTTCATGGCAATAAATCATTTGATTGTAGAAAATTCCCTAAGGAATTTTCCTCCTTCAATTATTAATTCTTCATAATAAAATTGCGATTGCATCACAATTTTATTAAATTTGAAATTAATTTAAATATTTTATTAACAGTATATCTAATGTGTATACTTTTGGTTTATAATTTGTAATAGATATCTATATTTTATAGATAATTTTTATCTGGAGGTTGAAGTCCTAAATGGACTTCAACGGGTAATCTACGAGGCTAAAGTCCTAAATGGACTTTAGCGGGTAACTTATGAGCGAAGCGAATATCTTAAGTTACCCAGTGCCCGAAAGGGAGCGAGCATTATAGATTACCCAGTGTTTCGAGGGAAAGGAGAAAATTTTGAAAATTAAAGATATAAAGATTGGAAAAGTAAGTACTCCTCTAAAGAAACCTTTTAAGACGGCATTAAGAGAGGTTAAGACAGCAGAAGAAATAGTTATTAAAGTTGAGACAGATACTTGTGAAATAGGCTTTGGAAGCGCTCCTCCTACAGCTGTTATTACTGGGGATATAGAAGCTTCAATTGAAGGAGCAATAAAAGGAATAATAAAGCCTAAGCTAGTAGGAATGGACATTGACAATATTGAAGAGATAATGTCTGTGCTCAATAGTTCAATGATAAAAAACACAAGCGCAAAAGCAGCAGTAGATATGGCTATTTACGATTTGTTTGGAAAGAAGTATAATATTCCTTTATACAAATTTTTTGGGGGATTAAAAAATAGTATAACTACTGATATAACTATAAGTGTCAACTCTCCTGAAGAAATGGCTCAGGATTCAGTTGAGGCTGTAAACTCAGGCTTTAGGATATTGAAAACAAAAGTTGGAACTGATGTTTATAAGGATATTGAAAGAGTTAAGGCAATAAGAGAAGCAGTCGGAAAGGATATTACAATTAGAGTAGATGCAAACCAAGGCTGGAAGCCTAAAGAGGCGGTTCGAATCATAAGAAGATTTGAGGATATGGGCCTCGGTATAGAGCTTGTTGAACAGCCTGTTAAGTATTGGGATTTAGAAGGTCTCAAATTTGTAACTGATAATGTAGCTACAGATATTTTAGCAGATGAAGCGGTTTTTGGCCCATTTGAAGCAATGAAGCTGATACAGCTTAGAGCTGCAGACTTAATTAATATAAAGCTTATGAAATGCGGCGGACTCTACAATGCAGCAAAAATTTGTGCTATAGCCGAAACCATGGGGATAGAATGTATGATGGGCTGTATGCTTGAAGGTAAAATTGGAATTACTGCTGCTGCAAGCTTTACAGGGGGAAAGAAAAATATTACTAAGGCAGATTTAGATACAGTTAATTTAATGGCTGAAGATCCTGTAATAGGAGGAGCCAAGTTTGAGGGAGATAAGGTTATACTATTAGATGAGCCTGGGCTTGGAGTAAAGGACGTTATAGGATGGCGAGAAATATGAAAGGGAGAAAAAAATGTTCGACAATAAGAAATTTAGATATGCTATGTATTATGTATTCGGTGCAGGGATTATTCTAATGATTTTAAATTTTGTACTCGTAGATTTTAAAACTCAATCTATAAAATACAACGAGTTTACAAAAATGCTTACTGAGAAAAAAATTGATGAGGTTCAAATTTCAGCAGATAAGATAATTATTATTCCTAAACCAGAAGAGGGACAAAAGAAAAAGATACTTTATACAGTAAATATAGGGGATGATCAGTTAATTGAAAAACTTACTGCTGCAGGAGTAACCTTCGGAGGCGTAGCTACTGATACTAACCCTCTAAAGGCTTTTTTCTTCAACTGGGTTTTGCCTATAATTATGTTTACCTTCTTAGGAAGGCTTATATTTGGAAAGTTGGATAAAAAGCTTGGAAATGGTGTTATGTCTTTTGGAAAGAATACAGCAAAGCTTTATGCTGAGAATGAAACAGGCAAGACTTTTTCAGATGTAGCAGGTCAGGAAGAGGCTAAGGAGTCTTTAGTAGAAATTGTAGACTTTCTTCATAATCCTCAAAAGTACGTTGAAATAGGAGCTAAGCTTCCTAAGGGCGCACTTTTAGTAGGACCTCCAGGTACAGGTAAAACACTGCTGGCTAAAGCTGTGGCAGGAGAAGCTAAGGTACCTTTTTTCTCAATGTCAGGTTCTGAATTTGTTGAAATGTTTGTGGGCATGGGAGCTGCCAGAGTAAGAGACTTATTTAAACAGGCAGCTGAAAAGGCTCCTTGCATAATATTTATTGATGAAATAGATGCTATAGGAAAAAGCAGAGAAGGAAACATCAGCGGCAATGACGAAAGAGAGCAAACCTTAAATCAGCTTTTAGCAGAGATGGATGGCTTTGATTCTACAAAGCCTGTTGTTATATTAGCTGCTACTAACAGGCCTGAAGTTCTAGACAAGGCCCTTTTAAGACCAGGAAGATTTGATAGAAGAGTTATTGTTGACAGGCCGGATTTAAAGGGAAGAGAAGCTATTTTAAAAGTTCACTTAAAGAGTGTAAAGTACTCTGAAAATCTTGATGTTTTAGCTATAGCAAAAGCAACTCCAGGGGCTGTAGGAGCAGATCTTGCTAATATGGTAAATGAGGCTGCTTTAAGGGCTGTTAAGCATTCAAGAAAAGAAATAATGCAGGAAGATTTAGAAGAGGCTATTGAGGTTATACTAGCAGGTAAAGAGAAAAAAGATAGAATTATGTCAGACAAGGAAAAGAAGACAGTTGCTTTCCATGAGGTTGGTCATGCGCTTGTGGCTGCACTTTTAAAGGGAACTGATCCTGTGCATAAAATAACTATAGTGCCGAGAACAATGGGGGCGCTAGGATATACAATGCAGCTTCCTGAGGAAGATAAATATTTATTGACTAAAGAAGAATTATTTAATGAGATTGCTATACTTCTAGGAGGAAGAGCAGCAGAAGAAGTTGAGTTTAAGGCTATATCCACAGGAGCATCAAACGATATTGAAAAGGCTACTCAGACTGCAAGAAGCATGGTAACTATGTATGGTATGTCTGATCGTTTTGACATGATGGGACTAGAATCACCTTCAAATAGATACCTTGATGGAAGACCAGTACAAAACTGCAGTGCAGAGACTTCTTCAATTATTGATGAAGAAACGCTCAAAATTATAAAAGAAGCTCATAATAAAGCAGTAGATATACTTGAGAATAATAGAGAACTTATGACAAAGATTGCTGAAAGATTATTAGATAAGGAAACCATTATGGGTGACGAATTTATGGAATTTGTAAAAGGAAGCGAGAACCATGAAGTTTAATAACCTTTAAGAAGGGATGATTTTATTGCAAAATAATAATTTTGATATGGATAAAGAGATAACTCTGCAAAAGGAAATTGAGCTTAATGTTGAAAAAGAAAAGCTTGAAGAGGTTATTTCACTAATCAATAAAGAGATTTTAAATTATATAGAAAAAAGAAAAGAAGCTTCGCAGTATATTCAAGATTATAGAAAAAATGTACTTGAAGAATACAGAGATGATGAAGATAAGGTTATAGAATATTTTGATCATGAAAGATATGTTAAAGAAGAGGCTTTTAAAAATATTGATAGAAGGCTTAGAGAGCTTACAATTCTTTCAACTGCTCCATACTTTGGAAGAGTTGATTTTAAGGAAGAAGATTTCGATGATGCGGATAATATATATATAGGCAGATTTGGAATGACTCCTGAGGGAGAATATGAGCCTGTAGTTATAGACTGGAGAGCACCGATTTCAGCACTTTTTTATTCCAGTAAGCTTGGCTTAAATACTTATAGTGCGCCTGCTGGAAGCATAGATGTTGATATACTTTTGAAAAGGCAGTTTGTAATAAAAAAGGCAAAGCTTCTTGGCTTGTTTGATTCTGCATTTGAGGTCAAAGATGAAATACTGCAAATGGTTTTAAGCGGTAATACTACTGATAAGCTTAGAGATATAATAATGACAATTCAAGAGGAGCAGGATAATTTAATAAGACAGCCTAAGGATAGAACTATAGTTGTAGACGGGGTTGCCGGAAGTGGAAAGACAACCATTGCTCTGCATAGAGTAGCATATCTTTTATATAATTATAGAGAAAGTCTTCAGGATAAGGTTCTTATTTTAGGACCTAACAGTATTTTCATGGAGTATATTTCCACAGTGCTGCCAAGCCTTGGTGAGGTTGGTGTTAAGCAGACTACTTTCATGGATTTTGCTCTTGATATATTAGGGCTTAATAGTGTTATGAGTTTTAAGGATTATATGGAAAGAGTGATAAAAGGTGATAAAGAATTTATTGATAAGATAGTTCATAAAAGTTCGCTTGAGTATCTTAATGAACTTAATGAGTATATAGATAAACTTGATAAAGAATATTTTAAGCTTCAAGATATAAATTTCTTTGATAACACAGCAGTTTCTAAAGCAGAGCTTGACGAATTATTTAATTCCTATTATAAAGAGATGCCTCTTTTTAGAAGAAGTAAAAAAGTAAGAAGAATTGTATTTTCAAAACTTAGAGATTTAAGAGATGAAGAAGTTAGAAGAATACAGAAAGAATACAATGAAAAGATTTCTAATATGACAAAGGCTGAACTTGAGGTTGAAGAAGCTAATCTTAATTTGAAAAGAAAAATGGCAATAAGAGAAGTTATTGCTGAAGTTATGAGAGCAAAAGATAATATGAGCTGGCTTGACAGCAGAGATTGTTTGGAGCTTTATAAAGAAATAAATGGCGAAGCTGAACTTACTCAAGACGACTTAGCTCCAATACTCTATTTAAAAATTAGACTTGAGGGATTAAGAGTTAAAGAAGAAATAAAGCATGTGGTAATAGATGAGGCTCAGGATTACAGTCCAATTCAATTTTTAGTTGTAAAAGAGCTTACAAAATGCAGCTCGATGACTATTGTAGGTGATAGCAACCAAAGAATCCTGCCTTTAAAAGGAAAGACTCCTATGCTCAGCCTTGAAGAAATTCTTCCTGCTTTAAACACTGAGTATTTTGAGCTTACTAAAAGCTATAGATCTACTAAGGAAATAATGGAATATGCTAACAAGTTCCTTAAAGACAGCAGAATAGTTCCAATAGTGAGAAGCGGAGAAGAAGTTACTGAGCAGCTGGTTCACAGCGAGGAAGAACTTATAGAGAAAATAGATAATACTATCAGTAGTTTAAGACATAAAGAATTTGAAAATATAGCTGTCCTTTGCAGAGATTTAGAAGAAACAGAGAGAATAGGAAGCCTATTAAAGGCAAAGGAATATTTAAAGATTATTGATAATGAAGAAATAATCTATAAAGGCGGAACTGTAGTTATCCCTTCCTATTTTGCAAAAGGGCTTGAGTTTGATGCTGTTATACTTGTTGATGAAAGCAGCAGAGAAGATGAAAGTAAGCTGAATTATGTAATGGCCACCAGAGCACTGCATGAACTTAAGGTGATAAAGAGAAAATAAAAAATTAAGAGTGAAGACCAAAAATCTTCATTCTTAATTATTAATTCTTCATTTAATTATTGGGGGAGATATCTTGAAAAAACTTAAGAAAAATAGAATAGTTGTACTTTTGATTGCAGCTATTTTTCTTGTTGGAGCATCATTTTTTGTAATTAATAAGGAAAGAAAAGATAATATTTTAAAAGCGCAAACAAATCTTAAAGCTCAAGAGCAGCTGAAAGCAGAAGCAGATAAAAAGAAGCAACTTGAAGAAGAAGCTAAAAAGGAAGAATTAAAGAGTAAGCAGGAACAGTTGAAACTTGAAAAGATAAAGGCTTTAAAAGAAGATCCAAAGCAGCAGATGGCGGTCAAAGGTATAGGAAAGTCTAAAAATATACCAATACTAATGTATCATTCCATAGATTATGAAAAAGGAAACGAGCTTAGGATACCTAAAGATAAATTCAGAGAACAGATGAAGTATTTAAAGGACAATGGATACAATCCTTTGAGTTTAGATGAATTGTACTCTCATATGGTCAATGGTACAGCTGTTCCAGAAAAGCCAATAGTTATTACGTTAGATGATGGATATTCAGATAATTATACAAATGCTTATCCGGTACTTAGAGAATTTGGATTTAAAGCTACAGTATTTGTAATCACAAACACTGTAGAAGGCGGCGGAAGCTATTTAAATGCTGAGCAGATAAAAGAAATGGACAAGAATGGAATTGATATGGAAAGTCATACTGTAAGCCATCCACGACTTAATGAATTAAGCTATGATAAGCAAATGAGTGAAATGAAGGAATCTAAAGAGTACTTAGAAAAGCTGCTTAATAAAGATATAAACTACATAGCATATCCTTATGGAAACTTTAATGAAAATACCTTAAAAGCAGTAGAAGAAATAGGATATAAAATGGCTATTTCAACCAAGAGTGGATTAGCAGCAAAATCAGATGGAATTTACAAGCTTCATAGAATATATATAAGCAATAACTATGATATGGAGAAGTTTAAGAGACTGGTTAGGGGAATGTAGAATGTAGAATGTAGACCAAAATCCCTAAAGGGATTTTGGTCTACATTCTACATTTTTATTTGGGGTTGCAAGTTTCTAAAAAGAGTACTATAATAAAATTATAGAAAAGGTTTTCTAAAGGGTGATGATATGCCGACAACGATTAATGATGTAGCAAGAGAAGCTGGAGTTTCAATAACTACAGTTTCGAGAGTTCTAAATAATAATTATCCGGTTAAAGAAGAAACAAGAATAAAAATAGAAGAAGCAATAGAAAAATTAAATTATAGGCCTAATACTATGGCAAGAAGCCTTATAACAAAAAGAAGTGCAGCTATAGGTATTATAGTCCCAGGTATAACAAATCTATTTTTTCCAACAATAGTTGAAGCTATTGAGGAAATGATGAAAAGCAAGGGTTATAGTGTTAACCTTTCCAACACAGATGGAGAAGCTTCCAAGGAGATAAAACTTGTTGAAGAACTTGCTGCAAGGCAGGCTGATGGAATAATTGTTATAGACCCTGCCATAGAAAATCTGCATAGAGGTTTTTATGATAAGTTGTCAAAAAATCTTCCGGTTATAATAGTTAATGGTTCTCCGGACAGTAATAAATGCAGCTTTGTGTGTTATGACGAAGAAGTTGGAACTATAGAAGCTTTTAGGTATTTGCTTAAATTAGGACATAAAAAGATAGCTTTTGTAAGAGGGCATAAAAGCTTTTCGTATGATATAAAGGAAAAGATATATAAGTCTGTTATAAAAGATGAACATTTACAATATGAAAAAATTTTAAATGTTGGAAAAGGGAATAGTATAGAAGTAGTTGAAAGAGCTCAAAGCTTTACAGAAGAGCTTTTAAAGGGCGGTGACAGACCGACTGCGATATTTGCTTGTAATGATCTTATGGCTGTAGGAGTTATGAATGCATGTTCAAAGCTTGGAATTGAAGTTCCTAAAAACATGTCGGTTGTGGGCTTTGATAATACAATACTTGCTAATATAACTCGTCCCAAGCTTACCTCTGTGGATTTAAGCATGAAGGAAATAGGGCATAGAGCAGCACTGGAGCTTTTAGATATAATTGAAAATAATACTAGAGTTAGAAAGAAAATTATAATTGATACTAGTCTGGTTGTCAGAGAAAGCTGCGGCGAGTGCAGGATTAAGAATGAAGAACAAATTTAATTTTTGCTATGCAAAAATTAAATTTATATATTTATAGAAAAGGATTTCTATAAACGATTTATTAAGTTAAAGGAAAGGAATGAGGACTTGTATGAGCGAAATTAATGCGGGTTACGAGATTGAAAGACTTTTAAATTTTGCATTAAAACATAACATGATAGAAAAATTGGACATTATACCTTCTAGAAATTCACTTTTAGATTTATTTAAACTTGAGGAGCCATATGCAGAAGGAGTTTCAGAAGAAGAGCTTGAAAGCGCAGTTGATATTTTAGATAGGCTTTTGGATTATTCCTATGAAATAGGTCTTATTGAAGCTAATACAACAACTTACAGGGACTTATTGGATGCAAAGATTATGGGGCTTTTAATGCCTAGACAATCAGAGGTTGTTAAGAACTTTAATAAAACTCTGCAAGAAGCTGGAGTGGAAAAAGCTACTGATGATTTTTACTCTTTATCACAGGCTTCAAATTATATAAGAATGGATAGAATAGAAAAAAATCTTTATTGGCTTTCTGAAACAAGCTATGGAGATTTAGAGATAACAGTTAATTTATCAAAGCCTGAAAAGGATCCAAAAGAAATAGCGGCCTCAAAGCTTAAGCCTCAAGCTAATTATCCGAAATGTCTGCTTTGTATTGAAAATGTGGGATATGCGGGACATATAAATCACCCAGCAAGGCAGAATCATAGGGTAATACCGGTAAGTCTAGATAATGAACAATGGTACCTTCAATATTCTCCATATGTTTATTATAATGAGCACTGCATATTATTCAATGAAAAACATGTGCCAATGAAAATTTTTAATAAAACCTTTGTAAGGTTACTTGATTTTGTTCAGGAGTTTCCACATTACTTTATCGGCTCAAATGCTGATTTACCAATAGTAGGAGGTTCTATATTAAGTCATGATCATTTCCAGGGAGGAAGACATGTGTTTCCGATGGAAACAGCTCCTGTAGAAGTCAGCTTTACCAATGACAGCTTTAAAGGAGTTAAGTCTGGAATAGTAAAATGGCCAATGTCTGTTATAAGATTATCATCGAGTAATAAGGAAGACTTAATAAAACTATCAGTTGAAATATTAAATAACTGGAGAGAATACAGCGATGAATCAGCAGATATACTCGCTTACTCAGAGATCAATGGAGAAAAGACACCGCACAATACTATAACTCCAATTGCTAGAAAAAACAGTGATGGAGAGTATGAAATAGATTTGGTTCTAAGAAATAACAGAACCAGTGAAGAGCATCCGGATGGAATCTTTCATCCTCATAAAAAGCTTCATCACATAAAGAAAGAGAATATAGGTCTTATTGAGGTTATGGGATTGGCTGTACTTCCGGGAAGATTAAATACTGAATTAAAAGAAATTGAGGCAGTACTTCAAGGAAATATAAATAGATTAAAAGCAGCAGAAGAAAACAGCAGTGATTCTATAAACAAGCATACAATCTGGATAAAAGAGCTTATTGAAAAGTATGGAGCAAACTGTACTAAAGAAAAAGCAGAAGAGATAGTTAAAAAAGAGGTAGGAGACAAATTCCTTCGTGTACTTTTGGACTCCGGGGTTTATAAGAGAAATGAAGAAGGACAGGAAGCATTTGTAAGGTTTATGGAGAAACTAGGATTTAAAAGAATTAATAATTAATAATTAATAATTAAAGAATTAATAATTATTAATTGAAGGATGTTTGCAAGCAAAACTAAAATTATATTTTAATGAAATTACAAAAGGAAATTTTCTCCACTAGTTATTCATTATTAATTGTTAATTGTTAATTGTTAATTAAAAAAGAAAGGGGTTTATTATGAATATTCAAGAATTAAAACAAGAGTTTAAAAAGCTTTATGGCGAAGGTGAGGTTAGAGTTTTTCATTCACCGGGAAGAGTTAATTTAATAGGAGAGCATATTGATTACAATGGAGGTTATGTTTTCCCATGCGCACTTGAGTTTGGAACCTATGGGCTAGTTAGAGCCAGAGAGGATAAAAAGATTAATTTAGCCTCTACTAACTTTGAATTAAAGGTTTCTGTTGATTTAGATAATATTGCTTATAAAGAGGAAGATGATTGGGCTAATTATCCTAAGGGCGTTATGAAGGTTATGATGGATAAAGGGTTTAGTATTGGCGGTATGGATATTTTGATCAGCGGAAACATACCAAATGGTGCTGGGCTTTCTTCCTCAGCTTCTTTAGAAGTTTTGACGGCTGTTATAGTTGATACTTTATTCAACGGAGGTACTGCAGATAGAGTTGAGCTTGTCAAGCTTTCACAAAAGGCTGAAAATACTTTTGTTGGAGTAAATTGTGGAATTATGGATCAGTTTGCTGTTGGTATGGGAAGAAAGAATGAAGCTATACTTCTTGATTGCGGCAGCTTAAAGTATAACTATGCAAAGGTTGAACTAGGAGATTATACTTTAGTTATAATGAACACAAATAAGAGAAGAGCACTCAATGAGTCAAAGTATAATGAAAGAAGAGCAGAATGCGATGAAGCCTTAGAAATTCTTAAGAAGGAAAAACCAATAAATGCATTATGTGATTTGACAATTGAAGAGTTTGATAAGTTAGAAGCATTGTTAGAAAAAGAAAATGTAAGAAACAGAGCTAAGCATGCAGTTTATGAAAATGAAAGAACGAAAATAGCTTATGATCGCTTAAATGAAGGAAGACTTTTAGAGTTTGGAAAACTTTTAGTTGATTCTCATAATTCCTTAAGGGATTTATATGAGGTTACAGGTAAGGAACTTGACACTATAGTGGAAGAATCCTTAAAGGTGCCAGGCTGCATAGGAGCAAGAATGACTGGTGCCGGTTTCGGAGGATGTGCAATAGCTCTTGTAAAGAAGGATCAGGTTGAGAATTTCATTAGTACAGTTAAGGAAAATTATGCTAAAATAATAGGGTACGAACCAAGCTTTTATTTAAGCGGTGTTGGTCAAGGAACCGGAGAAATAAGATAATAGAGGTAAAAGCCTTAAATGGGCTTTTACGAGTAATTTTCGAGCGGAGCGAGAGTTTTAAATTACTCAGTGTTCCGACTATAAGGAGGTTTTTGTATGGCAATATTAGTTTGCGGCGGTGCTGGTTATATAGGAAGTCACATGGTTGCAGCACTTTTAGAAAAAGGTGAAGAGGTAATTATATTAGATAATCTTCAAAAGGGACATAGAGATGCAGTTCTAGGCGGAAAACTTTATGAAGGTGATCTAAGAGATAGAGCAATACTTGATAAAGTATTTACAGAAAATAAAATTGATGCAGTTATAGATTTTGCAGCTGATTCATTAGTTGGTGAAAGCGTAGTTGAACCGCTTAAATATTTTGAAAATAATGTAGGGGGAACACTAAGCCTTCTTCATGCAATGAAAGATCACAATGTTAAGAATATAGTATTTTCCTCAACAGCTGCAACTTATGGAGAGCCTGAAAGTATTCCAATAGTTGAAGATGATAAGACTTTCCCGACTAATCCCTATGGTGAGTCAAAGCTTGCTGTAGAGAAAGTATTAAAATGGTGCGACAATGCTTATGGAATAAAGTATACTGCACTTAGATATTTTAATGCTGCTGGTGCACATCCAAATGGAAAGATAGGTGAAGACCACAGCCCTGAAAGTCATTTAATACCATTAATACTTGAAACTGCACTTGGAAAAAGAGAAAAGATAATGATGTTTGGCGATGATTATAATACTGAAGATGGAACCTGCATAAGAGATTATATTCATGTAATGGATTTGGCTTCAGCACACCTTCTAGCTGTTGATAGATTAAGAAAAGGCGGAGAAAGCAGAATATATAACCTTGGAAACGGCAAGGGTTTCTCTGTTAAAGAAGTTATAGAAGTAGCAAGAAAGGTTACAGGAAGAGAAATAAAAGCCGAGGTTGCTCCAAGAAGAGCAGGAGACCCTGCAGTTTTGATAGCTTCTTCCGCAAAAGCAATGGAGGAATTAGGTTGGAAACCAGAATTTAATTCTCTTGAAACTATAATTGAAACAGCTTGGAATTGGCATGTTAATCATCCAAGCGGATACGAGAAATAATTTAATGAATAATTAATAATTAATAATTATGGAAAAAGAAAATCCTACATAGGGATTTTCTTTTTCTTAAAATTAATTTGAAGCTTTGTTTTGAAAGCATCTTATAATTTCAATTATTAATTATTAATTATTAATTGTTAATTTTTAATTACTTAATGCTGTTTAAAAGCCTTAAATAATGGTTTGCTTCTCTAAGCACATGGTCTGCTAAAAGCGGAGGGATAATGGACTTAATTTCACATGCCAATATGCCTTCAGCACCTTGTTTTTTGAAGTTTCTAAGCTCAGTTACCTGATTTATGCTTTCTCTTGTTATTTCAGGTAAGAGGCTTGGATTTTGCTGCAGTTTCATTGTTCTTTCTACTAAAAGCTCTAATTGTTTAGCAAAAGTATTGGCTTTTTCAAATAGTTGTTTTTCTGAAGGATCTAAATAGCCTCTTATAAATTCAGAATGTTCTTCCATGATATGATTCCAAAATACTTCAAGTTCAATTAGTTCTTTTGCACTGTCAATAGTATCTTTATTTTGCAGTTTTGTAAGCATCATAACTGCAAACTTAGATTCTTCTATAACGTGGTGAAGCATGGTTGGATAGGTATAGCTGAAGGCTTTGCACTCTGATATATTTTTAAATAGATTATTTAAAAAAACTATAGTTCTATTAGTAAGAGTTAAGGCTTCATTGTTAAGTCTTGATACCTCTCCTGTAAGGGTTGTTTCAGCTCTTGTTTTAGCTCCTTCTACCATGTTAAGCTCCTCTTTTGTAATACTTTTATTTATTGGAAGGCCGGTTAAAAATTCTGTAGCTTCTTCTGCGGGCAGTGTAAGCTCAGTTACAATTTCATCAGAAGTCAGGACTTCTTTACTGATTACATTATGTGATAAGGATACGGCTCTTTGAAGAAGAGTTTCATAGTTCTGTTTTACTGCAAGAAGCTGCTTTTGTATTGCTTTATCTCTTGGAGGCAGTGAAGCCGCAGCAAAAATTGCATGTTCCTTTGCTATTCTCAAAAAGAAAAGATTAAATTCAAGAGAAAGTCTTACATATTGTTCGTTGGTTATCATAATATCCCCTTCCTAAACCTTTATATGTAATAAGTTCTGTCTTTATCATAATATGTTAAAGTTTTATTAACGTGAGCAAATTTATATAAAGAATAATTTAAAATGCTATAATGAATTAAAATTAATATATCAACTAAAAAGGAGCTGAAAAAATATGAGTGAAAAAATTCGATGGGGAATAATTGCGCCTGGAGGAATAGCAAATGCCTTTGCAGATGGACTTCAGGTTTTAGAAGAAGCTGAAATAGCGGCTGTGGCTTCAAGAAGTATAGAAAGAGCTGAGAGTTTTGCAGCAAAGTATAAGGTATCAAAAATTTATGACAGCTACAAAAGCTTAGCTGAGGATGATAATATTGATGCAGTATACATAGCTACACCTCATTCTTTTCATAAAGAGACTGCAATTATGTGTCTTGAAAAGGGAAAAGCTGTACTTTGCGAAAAGCCAATAGGAATAAATGAAAATGAAATGCTTGAGATGATTAATTGTGCAAAGGAAAACAAAGCTTTTCTTATGGAAGCTATGTGGACTAGATTTTTACCTGTTATTAAGGAAGTAAAACAATATGTTGAAAGAGGTCTTATTGGCGAGGTTAGCTTGGTTAAAGCCAACTTTGGATTCAAAGGCGACAGTAATCCGGAAAAAAGAATTTTAAATCCTAAGCTTGCCGGAGGGGCTCTATTGGATGTGGGAATATATCCGCTTACCTTTGCTGATTTAGTATATAACAAAGAGGCTTCAGAAATTAAAAGCATGATGAGCTATACTGAAACAGGCGTAGATCAAGATAGTACAATAATTTTAGACTACGGCAGCGGAAAAAGAGCAGAGGTATCAATTTCTATTAAGGATTATATACCACATGAAGGGTTTATTGTAGGAACAAAAGGAAATATAAAATTGGATAGATTTTTTATGCCAACATCTGCAGTAATTGAGATTGAAGGAGAGGAGCTTAGAGAAATAAAAATTCCTTTCTTAAAAAATGGCTATGAATATGAAGCCATGGAAGTAATGAGTTGTATAAGAGAAGGCAGGCTTGAAAGCAGCATCATGCCTCATGAAAAATCCTTAAGGCTCTTAAGAACTATGGACAGAATAAGAAAACAATGGAACTTTAAGTATCCTGGAGAAAACTAGCAGTTAATAAAATTGTGTAGGCTGCGGTGTAAAGATCTTAGAGCCTAGTGCAGAAAATAATATTTTACTTTATGATACCTTTACGTATGTTCTAAGGCTTGCAATGCCGAGAAGCTAAGAGCCTCTATAAATTCGCTTTGACTTCTTGTTACTTTAATAGCCGAAGCTTACAAAACATCTTTAGTAAACTTAAAATACTTTTGGCTTGCTCAGAAGAGAGGCTCTTAGTTTTATGACTTCACGAACCTTAGAACAGTAGCAAAGTAATCACAAAGATTATATATTATTTTCCACGCAAAGCCCTGGGGACTTTAAAGCGCAGCCTGCAGTTACTTTAGTATGCAATTTCATTGATGAGTATACTTACTTTAAAAATCTTTTTACTAACTTAACCTTATCCTTATAAGGAGGGAATATTAGATTGAAATTAAACCTAGTACTCTTTTTTAAGATGCTCTTCCTATGAGAGAAGGTTTCAAAGCTTTCTTTTCCATGATAACCGCCTATGCCTGAGTTTCCAACGCCTCCAAAGGGCATATAGGAGCTTGCAACATGGGATATTGTATCATTTACACAGCCGCCTCCAAAGGATACACTGTTTAATACCTTATGTTCTACAGGTTCATTTTCGGTAAACAAATATAAAGCAAGAGGCTTTGGTCTTTCATTAATCATGTTTATCACTTCATTTAAATCACTGTATTCGAGTATAGGGAATATTGGCCCAAAAATCTCATCTTCCATAGAGGCATCCTGCCAATCAGCGTTGTCAATTAAGGTAGGCTCAATATAAAGTTTTTCCCGATTATAGCTGCCTCCATATATAACTTTAGACTTATCTCTGTCGATTATTGAAGTTAATCTGTCAAATTGCCTAGTGTTTACTATTCTTCCGTAGTCCTTACTTTTTGAGGCGTCAATTCCATAAAAATCAATGATAACTTTTTTTAACATCTCAATAAAATTTTCTTTAATATCCTTATGAACAAGTAAATAATCAGGTGCTATACAGGTTTGACCTGTATTAATAAGCTTTCCCCAGGCAATTCTTTTAGCAGCAACTTCGAGGTTTGCTGTCTTATCAACTATGGTTGGGCTCTTTCCGCCAAGTTCTAGAGTTACCGGAACTAAGTTTTTAGCAGCGGCCTCCATGACAATTCTTCCAACAGGAACGCTTCCGGTAAAAAAGATATAATCAAAGGGTGAATTTATTAATGCGGAGGTAGTCTCTTTTTCCCCTTCTATAACTCTTATATATTTGTTATCAAAGGTTTTGTCTATAATATCTTTTATTAGAGCAGATATAGTAGGTGTACTTTCAGAGGGTTTTAAAACAGCACAGTTGCCAGCCGCTATTGCTCCTATTAGAGGTTCTATTACTAGCTGAAACGGGTAATTAAAAGGTCCTATAATAAGTACTGTTCCATAAGGTTCATACATTATATAAGTTTTTGAAGGCCGCTGGTGTATTGGTGCCTTTACTTTTATGGGATCCGACCAGGATTTTAGGTTTTTTATCATATAACCTATGCTGTCTAAAACAAAACCTATTTCAGTACTATATGCTTCAAATTCGCTTTTGCCAAGGTCTTTATATAAAGCATCCAAAATATCTTTTTCATGAAACTTTATAGCGTTTTTAAGGTTATTAAGCTGCTGTATTCTGAAACTTATATTCTTAGTTATTCCAGTATGAAAATAAAATTTATGTTCTTTAAGAATAAGATCTACGTTTTCTTTTGATAAAGATTTCATTTCGAATCTCCTTAACGATTATTTCTTTTTACATTGATAATAGTATTTGAATAGAATTATAACATATGATAGAATTTTATAAAATGACTAAATATTGAAACGTTTTCTTTAAGTTATTTCATTTAAGGTGGGGAGCGCTATGAAAAAGGGGACAAACAAGGAAGAAATTTTAAAGTATATAGAAGAAAAATGCAGGCGCCAGCATGAAAAAGGTGAGAAGACTATTGGATGTGATACAAATGAAATAGCTGAAAAGCTTGATATAAAAAGAACAAATGTAAGCAAAATACTAAATGAGCTGTATCAGGAAGGCTTGATTATTAAAATAAAAGGAAAGCCTGTGTTATATAGTCTTAACTTTAATAAGAAAGCATCAAAGTTCAGTGTGAGTTTTGATAATCTTATAGGTTCGGACAAAAGTCTTAAAAAATCTGTTCAGCAGGCCAAAGCATCTATTCTGTATCCGCCTAGAGGACTTTATACTCTTCTTTTGGGAGAGACGGGAGTTGGAAAAACTATGTTTGCAGAACTTATGCATAGATTTGCCATAGAAAACTGCATACTTCCTTCAAATGCTCCTTTTATTACTTTTAATTGTGCAGATTATGCTAATAATCCTCAGCTTTTATTAGCTCATCTATTTGGAGCTAAAAAGGGTTCGTATACAGGTTCTGATAAGGATAGAATAGGGTTAGTTGAAAAGGCTAATAATGGCATTTTGTTTTTAGATGAGGTACATAGACTTCCGCCTGAAGGTCAGGAAACCTTGTTTTATTTAATGGATAAGGGTGAATATACATCAATTGGTGATGCAGATAATGTAAGAAAAAGTAGTGTTCTCATAATCTGTGCTACTACAGAGGATGTAGATACTAGTCTTTTGTCTACATTTACAAGAAGAATACCTATAAACATAACCATACCTCCACTCAGAGATAGAACTTTTGAAGAAAGATATGAGCTTGTTTGCGAATTTTTGAAAATTGAATCAGCTAGAATAGGACGAGAGATTATAGTAAGTCCAAATAGCTTAAGATGTCTTCTATTATATAATTGTCCGGGAAATGTAGGTCAGCTAAAAAGTGATATTCAGCTTGGATGTGCAAATGCATTTTTAAAATGTGTGTCAAGGAAAGAAAAAAATATAAGGCTTCACAGTACAGATTTTACAGCTCAGGTTAAACAAGGGCTTATATTATATAAAAGCTACAGTGATCAGATAGATAAGATAGTGGACAGTAGTAAAAGACTATCTTTTAGTGCTGCGGGTATTGAGGAAATTTTAGAGATAGATAAAACAAAACTTCCGGACAACTTCTATGAAGATATTGAAGATAGAATTCAAGAGCTTCAGGAAAGAGGGGTAGATGAGGAAGATATTAATGTTTTAATGTCTCTTGAAATTGAAAACTATTTTAGAGAACTTGTAGGGGATACTCAGAGACAGGTAAATAAAGAGGAGCTTTCAAAGCTTGTTGATAAGAAAATAATTGATTTAGTCGAAGAATTCTTGAGCTATGCAGGAGTAAAGCTTGGGAAGGTTTTTCCGAACAAGACTTTTTATGGACTCTGCCTTCACATAAGCTCAAGTATTGAGAGACTTAAATCTGGCAAAAAGGTTATTAATCACAATCTTAAGAGAATTATTGAGGAAAATAAGGAAGAATACGTACTCGCACTTAACTTTGCCACTAAGCTTGAAAAACAGTTTAATATTAAGCTTCCTGTGGATGAAGTCGGTTTTATTGCCATGTTTTTGACTCTTGGAAAAAACTCTGATACTGAAGAAAGTTGTATCCCAATTGTTGTAGTAGCCATGCATGGAAGACATACAGCTTCTTCAATGATGGAAGTGGCACAAAAGCTTGTTGGGGCTTATAACATTTATTCTTATGACATGAGTTTGGATAAAAATGCGAAGGAAGCCTATCAGGAATTAAAAGAGATAATTGTTAAAAATCATAGAGGAGCAGGAGTTTTTCTTCTAGTAGATATGGGTTCTTTAAAAATGTTTGGAAATTTAATTGAAGAAGAAACAGGAATCAAAATAAAGGTTTTAGAAATGGCATCTACTATTACTGTGATAGAGTGTGCGAGAAAATCCTTAATCGAATATGATATAGATAATATATGGTACTCAGTAAATGAAAGCCATTCTAATTTCTTTAATTCATCTTTACATAGTCTTAGTGAAAACTTTATGGCAAAAAAAGATAAGCTTATAATAACTGTTTGTACTACAGGAGAGGGAAGTGCACTAACTTTAAAAGAAATGATTGAAAAGAAATTGAAGCTTCCAAAAAATATACAGGTTATGGCTTTAACTATTAATAATACTAAAGAGTTTTACTCTTCAGTAAATAAGCTTGCAAAGGACAAGAAAATAACAGCGATAGTTGGAACCTTTAATCCGGATATATATGGAATACCGTTCGTGTCAATTTCGCAGATGTTTAGTGAGGACGGTGTAACACTATTAAAATCACTTATAAATGGAAACGATGTAAGTGAATATGCATGGATTATAGAAAATTATAAAGAGGAAATAGACGGATCTATAGACGTGGAAGAATATAAAAATATTTGTTTATCGACTATAAGCTTTATTCAAGCTAAGCTGGGTTTTGAAGTTTCGGAGGAAATAGCAACAGGGGTAGTACTGCATCTTATTTGTGCTATTAAGAGGTTAATAAACGGCACAGATAGTCCTGAGTGTGAAGTGAAAGCTAAACTGTATGAAAATTACAAGCTTCAGCTGTTAAAACTAAAAAAATTTATGAATTCTATTTCTAAAAATTTAAATATTTCCTTTAATGATGATGAAGTTTGCTTTGTTTTAAGAAGTGTATTAGAGATTTAAATAAAATGTGTATACAAAACTAAATAATGTGTATAGGATTTTATAGTAATATTTAAGGTTTTGTATAAATATGTATTTAAATGTGTATATCAGAGTATACAAAAACACAGCAGAGATGGCATTTTCTCTGCTGTTTTTATTTTGGCACGCAAGTTGCTATATAATAAGACATGGAAATGAAAATGTATACATTTTATAACCTATTAACTGTTTAAAGGACATAAGGAGTAATAATCCTTATGTAATTCTAAAAAATTACAAGGGGGTATTTTTATGAAAAAGGTTATGCTAATTTGTTCTGCAGGAATGTCCACATCACTACTTGTCTCCAAGATGCAAAAAGCTGCAGCTGCAAGAGGAATTGAAATCGAGATTTGGGCTGTTGGAACAGCAGGCTTTAAAAATGAGTTAGCAAAGCCAGATGTAATTCTTTTAGGACCTCAGGTTAGATTTATGAAGGATGAGGTAGCTAAGCTGGCAGCTCCAAAACCTGTAGAAGTTATTGACATGAGATCTTATGGAAAAGTTGACGGCGAAGGAGTTTTAAATCAAGCTTTAAAACTGATAGGGGCGTAAATAATTATTTGAATTTTAAAATTTGAGGAGGAATTATTTATGGGTTTTTTAGATAAGTTAGCAGCGTGGCTGGAAAAACACTTCTTACCTATAGCTGGGGCTATCGGTAGACAGAAACATCTTGCAGCAATGAGAGATGGATTTATAGCTATACTTCCAATGACAATGATGGGTGCTTTGGTTGTAATGCTTAATAACGTATTGTTCAATGCAGATTCATTATTTGGAAAAGCGCTTAATAAAATGGGCTGGTATGCAGGTAGTGTTCAACCATTTTTAGCTAAATATATTATTCCGGTAATGAGCCAGATTTGGTGGGGAACTCTAGCACTTGGGGTTATATTCTCAGTATTTACAATTTCATATAATCTGGCTAAAAATTACGAGGTTGATGGATTATCAGCTGGTGTAATTGCAACAGTATCATATCTTACACTTTTACCACAGACAGGGAAAATAGAACTTGCTAAAGATATTGCTGAAAAAGCAGGTGTAAAAGCTGTTGAAGGCTGGGGACTTTTATCATGGACCTCCTTTAACTCATCTGCAGTATTTACAGGTCTTATTACAGCAATGCTAGCTACTGAAATATATAGATTAGTTATTAAAAAAGGCTGGGTAATTAAAATGCCTGAACAGGTTCCACCAGCAGTATCAAAGGCGTTTTCAGCTGTTATTCCGGGTGGAATAGTTATGCTGGTATTCGGTATATTATCAGTTATATTCTTAAATTTTGTAAAGCTTCCTTTAAAAGACTGGATAGATATGACTATACAAAGACCTCTTACAAGCCTTGGTCAATCACCGGCTACAATGATATTCCTAGTAATGATATCACAAATACTTTGGTTCTTCGGATTGCATGGTATGAATATAGTTGGACCTATTCTTGATACAATGTACGCACCTGCAATACAAGAAAATCTTCAAGCTGTTACAGTTTATCATACTGCACCTACAAACGCTATTACTAGAAACTTCATAGACGTTTACGCTATGCATGGTGGTTCAGGTGCTACTTTAGGATTAATAATTTGTATATACCTATTCTCTAAGAGACAAGAACATAAGGAACTTGCAAAGCTTGCTACAGCTCCCGGTATATTCCAGATAAACGAGCCTGTTATTTATGGACTTCCAATGGTATTAAATCCTCTTATGTTTATACCTTTCGTATTAACACCGGTTGTTACTTTGTTTATTGCTTGGTTATTTACTGGCCCAATACCATTTGCAGGCAAGATTTATATCGCATCTCCATGGGTTACTCCTCCAATAGTATCTGCTTTCTTATCAACAGGAGGAAGTATAACAGCTACTATACTGGCAGCAGTAACATTGCTTATTTCAATACTAATCTATGCTCCATTTGTTATAGTTTCTAACAAAGATGCTGTAGTCGAAGAATCAGGAAATAGTTTAAATGCATAAAAATAAATAGTACAGGGGGAGTATATATCCCCCTAATAAATCTTATGAGGTGGAGGGTTATATGGCAACCTATAAGAATCAAGCAATAGTTGATTATCCCGTTAACGAAGTTTTTAGAATTTTTAAGAAGACTGCTAAAAGAGATTTTCCTAAATTTAATGAAAAAAATCCAATAGGAACTATGGTAGAGAGAGCTGCAGGAGCTTATTCTGTGAGAAATGGAAAGGTTGTTGTAGAGATAACAGATTATAAGGCTAATGAAATTTATGAAATAACAAGCACTCATGATAATATATTTTACAAATCAAGATATGAATTTTATTCTATAGATGAAAACAAAACAAAGATTATTTTAATTGAAGAAAATCATTCGTCTGGATACTTTAACAGTTTTAATATTTTGGTAGCTGGTCTATTTTTTAAATCCAGAGTAAGAAAAAGATTTGACTTTTTAGTTAAAGGGTTAAAGGAGCAGATTGAAAAGACAACCATGATTAAGGAGCTGAGCTAAGAAAGGGATGGTATGATGCTGAAAATTGTTACTATAGGCGGTGGTTCATCTTATACACCTGAATTTGTTGAAGGTATTATTAAAAGATATGAGGAGCTTCCTGTAAATGAATTATGGCTTGTAGATATTGAAGAAGGAAAAGAGAAATTAGAAATAGTAGGCAACCTTGCAAAAAGAATGATCGAAAAAGCAGGGCTTCCAATAAAAGTTTATTTAACTCTAGATAGAAGAGAAGCATTAAAAGATGCTGACTTTGTAACTACCCAGCTTAGAGTAGGACTTTTACAGGCTAGGGCTAAGGATGAAAGAATTCCATTATCACATGGATTTATGGGACAGGAAACTAATGGTGCAGGAGGACTATTTAAGGGTCTAAGAACTATTCCGGTTATTTTAGATATAGCAAAGGATATAGAAGAACTTTGTCCAAAGGCTTGGTTAATTAATTTTACAAATCCTGCAGGAATGGTTACAGAAGCTTTAGCAAGGTATTCAACCCATAGAAGATTTTTAGGCCTTTGCAATGTTCCAGTAGGGATGGAAAGAGGTCTTGCCAATATATTAGGTATTGAGCCTAAAAGGGTAAGAATAGATTTTGCAGGACTTAATCATATGGTTTATGGTTTTAACATTTATGTTGATGATGAAAATAAAACTGAAGAAGTTATGAATAAATATATAGAAAAGTCTTCTGAAATAAACATGAAGAATATAACTGCTATGGATTGGGATGCAGATTTTATAAAAGCCTTTAAGCTTATGCCTTGTCCATATCATAGATATTATTATAAAACCAAAGAAATGCTAGCTGATGAGCTTGAAAAGTTTAAGCTTGGAAAAACAAGAGCAGAAGAAGTTATAGAAACTGAAAAGGAACTTTTTGAGCTGTATAAAGATATAAACCTTAAAGAAAAACCAAAGCAGCTTGAAAAAAGAGGAGGAGCTTATTACTCTGATGCTGCTTGTAATTTGATTTCTTCTATCTATAACGACAAAGGCGATTTGCAGGTAGTTAACACTTTTAATAATGGAACAATAAAGGACTTTCCGGATAATTATGTACTTGAAATCACTTCGAAAATAACTAAAGATGGCCCTATACCTCATAAGTTTATTGAAGAGTTTCCAGTGCAGATTAAGGGATTAATAAATCAAATTAAGCAGTTTGAAATATTGGGTGCAGAGGCAGCGGTAGAAGGAAGCTATGAAAAAGCACTCTTGGCAATGATTACAAATCCATTGGTTTCAAGCGACTTTGAAGGGCATAAGCTTTTGGATGAGTTACTCGAAGCACACAAAAAATATTTACCCAAATTTTTAGATGAAAGCGGCGGTATAAGAAAGTAGACGTAAGATAGGAGGATAACAGCATGAACGAAGTAGATTATCAAGAAACTGCATTTCAACTTATATTATCAGCAGGAAATGCTAAGGCTTTGGCCTTCAAGGCTATAAATTTTTCAAAGTTAAATAAATTTGAGGAAGCATATAAATGCCTGGAAGAGGCAGAAAAAGAACTTGAAACTGTACATTCGCTTCAATTTGGTTTGATTCAAAAGGAAGCTGAAGGTCAAAAAAATGATATATCTGTTCTTTTAATTCATTCGCAGGATCATTTTATGGATTCTCTTTTAGCAAAGGACATGGCAAAGGAGTTCATTCAATTATATGAAAGGATGAATAAAATTGAAAAAGTTTTTGGTAATTTGTAAAAATACAGGGCAGGCAACAGCTTTTAAAAGAGTTGTTCTGGAGCATTCAGAAAAGAATAATTTGCCTATTAAGTGGTTTTTTGCTGATGATAAGAATTATTTGGATACCATCAGTGAGGAAGGGATTGATTTAGTTCTTATTTCCCCGGAAGTTATTTTAATAGAAAAGCAGATTAAAGAAGCTTTAGATAAAAAAGGTATAGAATATTTTTCTATGAAGCCTATAGATTTTGGACTTAGAAGAATGGAAAAACTGATGCCTATGCTTGAGCCTTATATTAACAAGTAGAATTAGGGGATGTAATAATATGAAACTTATAATAAATGCTGATGACTTTGGCTTAACCAAAGGAGTTTCAGAGGGTATACTTGACTGCATTGAAAAAGGGGTTGTTACTTCAACTACAGCTATGGTAAATGGTTTGTATTTTAAGGAGGCTATAGAGGAGGCAAAAAAAAGAAATTTCAAGGATATAGGAATACATTTGACACTTACATGGGGAAAACCTACTTTGCCTGTTAATAAAATACAGTCTCTTGTTGATAAAAATGGATGTTTTTATAAAAGAACTCCAGAGGATAAACCAAACTATGAGGAAGTAAGAGAGGAACTTAGGGCGCAAATTGAAAAGTTTTTATCTACAGGTATAAAGCCCACTCATTTGGATGGTCATCATCATTTCTATGCTTTTGATGAAGAAATATTAAATGTGGTTTTAGAACTTTCAAAAGAGTATAATCTTCCTTTAAGAGGGATGCCTGATCTCATGGAATATTATACGAAAAAAGGTGTAAGATCAACAGAAGTTTTTACTTCCGAATTTTACAATGAGAATGCCGAAGAAAGCAAGTTATTAAATCTCATACTAAGGTATAAGCAGTTTAAGACTGTAGAAGTAATGTGCCATCCTGCTTATGTAGATGAAGATTTAATTAATGCTACATCCTATAATAAACTTAGGGAGAAGGAACTTAAAATATTAATTTCGGATAAAATTAAGCAATTAATAAATAAGGAAAATATAGAATTAATTTCCTACAATGAGTTATAATCTAAGGGATGGTATAGTTAAATTAGTTTATCTATAAACCATCCTTAAATTTTGTTTTTATTTTAAGGAGAGTGATTTAATTTATGACAACGAAATTTCCTGAAAATTTTTGGTGGGGTGCTGCAACTTCAGGACCTCAAAGTGAAGGTTCATTTAATAAAATTCATAAAAATATATTCGACTATTGGTATGAAACTGAGCCGGAAGCCTTTTATGATAAAGTTGGACCAGCTGTAACATCAAATTTTTATAATTCCTATAAAGAAGATCTTGCTTTGATAAAAGAAATAGGTTTAAACTCCTTTAGAACCTCTATTCAATGGTCTAGACTCATAAAGGATTTTGAAACAGCGGAAGTAGACGAAGATGGAGTAGAATTTTATAACAATGTAATAAATGAGTGCTTGAAAAATAATGTTACTCCTGTTATAACACTTCATCATTTTGACCTGCCAATAGAACTATATAATAAATATGGGGGCTGGGAATCCGTACATGTTACCGATTTGTTTGCAAAGTTTGCTGTAAAGTGCTTTGAACTTTTCTCTGATAGAGTAAAGTATTGGACTACTTTTAATGAACCAATTGTAGTAGTTGAAGGAGAGTACCTATATCAGTTTCACTATCCTAAGCTTGTAGACGGAAGAAAGGCAGTGCAGGTTCTTTATAATATTAACCTGGCTTCAGCTAAAGTAATTAAGGCTTTTAGAGAAGGTAATTTTAATAAGGATGCTAAGATAGGAATAGTATTGAATTTAACACCATCTTATCCAAGATCAAATTCAGAAAGAGATTTAAAAGCAGCTGAGATAGCAGATTTATTCTTCAATAGAAGCTTTCTTGATACTGCAATAAAAGGAGAGTTTCCTGATAAGCTTGTTAAGCTTTTAAGTGATGAAGGAATAGTATGGAAGGAATCTCTGGAGGAAGCTGAAATAATAAGGAATAATACGATAGACTTTTTAGGAGTAAATTTTTATCAGCCAAGAAGAGTTAAGGCAAAGGAAACTCCTGTAGATTTATCAAAGGGATGGATGCCTGATAAGTACTTTGATAATTATGATATGCCCGGGAGAAGAATGAATCCTTACAGAGGCTGGGAGATATATCCTAAGGCTTTGTATGATATAGCAATTAATATTAAAGATAACTATGGCAATATACCGTGGTATGTATCTGAAAACGGCATGGGAGTTCAGGATGAGGAAAGATTTAAAAACAGTGAAGGAATAATTGAAGATGATTACAGAATAAACTTTATAAAAGAGCATTTGCAGTGGCTTCACAAAGGAATAGAAGAGGGTTCAAACTGTTTTGGATACCATCTTTGGACTCCGATAGATTGCTGGTCCTGGCTCAATGCTTATAAAAACAGATATGGATATATAGCTTTAGACTTAAAAACTCAAAAGAAGACTGTGAAGAAATCGGGCTGTTGGATAAAAGAGACTGCAAAAAATAATGGATTTTAAAGCAGTGACGCCAGTCTATTAGAATGGGGGAAAATTGATGAAATATTATATGGCATTTGATGTTGGGGGAACTAACCTTAAATATGCTGTGGTAGATGGGCAGGCTGATATTGTTGAAAAGGGAAAGGTACCTACGCCTAAAGGATGTATAGAAGATTTAATTTCTCTTATTGTAAAAATAACTGAGAACTATAAGGATAAATATAATTTCGATGGAATCGCATTTAGCTTTCCAGGTGTTGTAGATAGCAAAAGCGGAGTTATTGAAGGGGCCTCTGCTGTTCGTTATATACACGGGCCTAATATAAGAGAGCTCATTGAGAAAGAAACAGGATTTAGAATAGCAATGGAAAATGATGCGAATTGTGCTGCTTTAGCAGAGGTGTGGAAGGGTGTTGCCAAAGATGCTGAGGATGTACTCTTTATAATTGTGGGAACAGGTATAGGCGGTGCCATTATTAAAAATAGGAAGCTTCACACAGGTAAGAACTTGTATGGAGGCGAGTTTGGCTACATGATTATGGAGAGAGATTATGAAAAACAACAATTTAAAATATGGAGTACAACTGCATCCACAAGCGCTATAGTACAAAAGGCAGCAGAGTTTAAGGGAGTAAGTGTGCAGGAATTAAATGGTGAAATGGTATTTGATATGGCTAGAGAAGGAGACAAACTTTGTCAAAAGGCTATTGATCAGTGTCTTATGTCTTTAGCGGAGGGAATATTTGCTCTTCAGCATATGTTTGATCCGGATATGATAGTTTTAGGTGGAGCAATAAGTGCAAGAGAGGATATAGTTGAGCAAATCAATAAAAAGCTAGATATTCTTATGAAAAATATATCTTCAGCGAGGCTTTATCCTAGAGTTGAGAGATGTAAATTTAACAATGATGCAAATATGATTGGTGCAGTGTATAATTATATGAATACTTTTAATCAATAAAAAAACAACCGGCTTCAATTTGAAGCCGGTTACTTTTTTATTATTTAACTTCTGTCTTTTTAAATAATTCTTTGAACTTGTCATCAACAGCTTTATCAACTTTTTTAGCATCCTTTAAAGTTGGTTCATCGCTATCGCTAATAGTCATTGTAACTTCATATAAATCAGTTGGTACTTTACTAGCATCAAGAACTACAACAAAGTCTTTCTCGGTTTTCTTTCCGCTAACATTGCTGTAATATGTATAAACCTTTGTGTTAGCCATATCAACCTTTTGATCTGTCATAGCTTTTTCTCTTATAGCTTTAGCTTTGTCAGCATATGTTTTGAATTTAGCTTTGTCTAATATTTTTATAGTTCCTCCAGCTGCATCAAGATAGAAGTAGTCCTTGTTACCTAGGTTGTCTAAAATATCAGTAAATTGTGCTACTTCCTTTGCTTTGAAATCAGGATCAAGCTGGTCCTTTTTAACTTCTTGCTTAGTTTCTTGTTGTGGCTTAGTATCAGCTGCAGTTGTTTTTTGATCCTTTGCTGAACAAGCAACTAGAGAAAGTGTTAAAGATGCTGCTAAGATTGCAGTAATAAATTTTTTCATGTAAATCGCCCCCGTTAAAATAAATTCATTAATGTTAATTAACTGAACTAATTATACCACATAAAGTAAAAAATGCAAATGTTTTTTAAAACTTAATATTCTTAATATTCATTTTATGAAGGAAATACTTCAAAAAAATTATAATTTTATTTAAATGCTTTAAATATTAGGATTTAGATAAAAATAAAAATAAGACTTAATGAAAGTGAATTGTCAAAATATTTAGATTATGATTCATTTTGCTTCAAAATATATGATATTTTAGTTTTTATAAAATATTATTTGGTACATTCACAAAACTTTAAATATAGTATATAATAAATGAGAATAGTTATTAGTTAATATTTGTTTACAAAATATAATGAAGGGGAAATTTGCATGGTGATATTAATAACTGTAATATTAGCTTTTTTATATGCTTCTTTAGTTGAGTATTGTCTTCATAGATTTGTACAGCATCGTTCTTATGAGTTAGAACATATAAAAAATCATCATAGACTATTTCATGGGGTAAAATCCTATCAATTTAAGAAAGCTAAGTCGGAGGATATCCTTTTGGATGCAAAGGGAATTTTAATGAATATTGGATTATACCTGGTACCTTCTGTTTCAATCTTTATGAATAGCAAAATATATGGTGTTTTATTTTTTTTGATTTGCTTTGTTTATAATATGTGGGAGGAATGTGTTCATTATTACTCTCATAAAACTACGAATATGTTTTTGGAGAAAACTAAACCTTTCAAAAGGTTAAAGGAACATCACAGAGTTCATCACTACATCTATAATTCCAATTATGGAATAGGCTCAACTATATGGGATATAGTGTTTCGAACAAAGAAGCTGGCGGATAAGAGATGGGAAGAGAGAATAATCAGTTTGATGAAGAATGAAGAATGAAGAAAAAATTGCGGCAAGCCGCAATTTTATTTTTGTATTGGAAGCCAATTTAGTACTTTTTGTATTTGGGTATCCCAATATGCCCAGTCATGAACTCCTGGACCTTCATCATAGGTATAATCAAAGTCAGTATCTTTAATAAAGTTTTTGAAAACTTGATTGTCTTCATATAGAAAATCTTCTGTTCCGCAGCATTGGTATAGTTTAGGTTTATCGGACTTAGATGCTGATACTTGTCTAGTTAAGTAAAGAAGGTCATTTTTGCTTTCAGCTATTGAATTTAGATCTCCAAATATGTTATATAGTTCTTCTTTATCCTGTATTGTATCTTCCTTAACTCTGGATGCTATATCAAGCACCCCTGAAAGACTTGCCGCAGCCGCATATTTTTCAGGAAAACTTAAAGCTGCTTTAAATGCTCCGTAGCCTCCCATTGAAAGTCCTGCAACAAAATTATCCTCTCTTTTTGAGCTTAATGGGAAGAACTGTCTTGCTATTTCAGGAAGTTCTTCTGTTATGTACGTAAAATATTTGTAGCCATGCTTCATGTCTGTATAAAAGCTTCTGCCTGCATTTGGCATAACTACTGCAAGCCCCATGTCAGAAACATACCTTTCAATTGAAGTTCTTCTTTGCCATATTGTATGGTCATCAGATAAGCCGTGAAGCAAATATAAGGTTGGATACTTCTCTTTTATTTCCGAACCTTTCATGCCGATTTGTGAGTATGTATTTTGAGGTAAAATTACACATATAGATGTAGATATACCCAATACCTCAGAAAAAAAGTCGCAATGAATTAGTGCCATATGATTGCCTCCTTATAATTATTTGTATATTAGTGAATATAAACATTTTCCTACTATATAAAAATTATTTCAAGAATTTTTGTGCAAAATATAGAAAATATAAAAGTTGCTTTAAAAAATAACTTCTATAAATTAATATATGATATATTTTAAAGTAGATATAAATAGAGAGGATGAACTGCTATGAGCATAGAGAAAAAGATCTTTGGAAAAACTTTAGAGGGCAATGAAGCGTATATATACACTCTTACAAATTCTAATGGAATGTCAGCTGATATAACAAACTTTGGTGGAATAATTTTATCTCTTAAGGTTCCTGACAAACAAGGAAAACTTGACGATGTAGTGCTTAATTATGATAAGTTGGAGATGTTTTTTAACAGAGGACCATACTTTGGGGCAATTATAGGCAGATATGCAAATAGAATTGAAAATGCAAGCTTTGAGCTTAATGGAATTAAATATGAGCTTTACAAAAATGACGGAGCAAATACTCTTCATGGAGGACTTAAGGGATTTGACAAGGTGCTTTGGGAAGCAAAGCCTATAGAAGAGAGAAATGCCTTGGAACTTACCTACTTAAGCGTAGATGGGGAAGAAGGCTTTCCGGGAAACTTAAGTGTTAAGGTTACATACACTCTTACTGAAGATAATTCTGTTAAAATAGATTATAATGCTGTTAGTGATAAGGATACAGTAGTTAATCTGACAAACCATTCTTACTTTAATTTGTCGGGTCATGCTTCAGGGGATATATTAAAGCATAAAGTTAGGATTAACGCAGATAGCTTTACTCCAAATGATGAATATTCTATACCAACAGGTGAAATTAAGAGTGTTAAAGGAACACCAATGGATTTCACAGAGTTTAAAGAAGTTGGCAGGGATATCAAAGAAGAGTATGATCAGTTAGTTTATGGTCATGGATATGACCATAACTGGGTACTTAATGTAAGCGGCAAAACACCTGAAAAGGCAGCTGAAGTTATTGATGAAAACAGCGGTAGGGTCTTAGAAGTGTATACAACTAAGCCTGGTATTCAATTTTATGCAGGGAACTATTTAGATGATTCCGAGATAGCTAAGGATGGAATAAAATATAGAAACTTCAGCGGACTTTGCCTTGAAACTCAGTACTTCCCAAACTCTATAAAGCATAAGCACTTTCCCTCACCAATATTAAAGGCTGGAGAAGAATATAAACATACAACTATTTATAAGTTTTCTAATTTATAGTGTCAAGATAATAAAGCCTCTATAAGAACTAGTAATTTTCTTATAGAGGCTTTCATAAAATAATTTGATTTTAAACTAGAAGCTTTATCTGGTTAATCTCATTTTCTATATCTTCTTTCGTAACTGCGCTTAAAAATGAAAAACGGCAATTTAAAGCTTTACTAAGTGCATCTAAAGCTTCTGTATAATTTTCAAAGTATACCAGTGTTTTTGCGTAATAATAATAGGCTGTCGAAAACTGAGGCTTCATAGGAATAAGTTTATTATAAATTTCTAGTGCTTTATTGTAATCATCTAAAAAATAATAGTTCATAGCTAAATTATCTAAAAGGCTTGGATCATCTTTACTGTACTCATAGGCTTCTAAGTTAAACTCTATAGCTTTGTTGTAGTCACCGCTTAGTATTAAATAATAGCCTAAATTTTGATAAAGCACTGATGTTTTTATGCCGCCAGTATATAGTTCTTCAAGCAGTCTTATTGCTTCATCTATATCGTCCTTTTTCCAGGAAACCAAAGATAAATTTAGAATAGCACTTATCCTATCCTTTTGAGAAATATTCTGGCTTAATATTTCTTTCAATATTTTTTCAGCTTTATCAGTATAAGATTGTCTTAATAATACATATGAGTACATTATTTTTATAGTAGGTGTGCTGTGTTTTGAATTATAAGCTTTCTCATAAAACTTTAAAGCATCTTCAATATTTCCGCTATTATATTTCTTATTAGCCATAATAAAATAAATAAAAGGCATAAATCTATAAACGAAATAAAGTATAGCAACTAATACAATAAGTAGTAAGTATTTGCTCATTTTTATATCCCCCAATCTATAATAAGTCATAATAATAGTATACAAAAAAATGAATAGAATAACAAATCTGAATATAATCGAGTTATTTTATTTACTGTGTAAATCATATTATGATATATTATTTGTAAAGCATTATTTCAGTTACAGGGGTATGGATATACTTATATAAAGGGGAAATATAGTATGGTTGACTTAAAAAAGATGAGCAGAAAAGAAAAGATAGAATATATATGGGATTATTATAAAATCCATATTATTGCAACGATGATTGCTATATTTGCTGTAAGTTCTTTTATTTATAGTTACGTTACAAAAGTAGAATATGTTTTTAATATAACAATACTTAGCAATGATATGGATGAAAACACAAGAGCAAATTTAGAAAAGCAGATTACAAATTATGTGGTAGGTAAAGGTGAAAAAAGAAAGCAGGCTGCTGTAGAAGTAATGCCAATTACTGATACAGGTAATTCTTCGCCAATGACTGCCCAGTATATGCAGAAGTTTATGGTTAAACTTGCTGCAGGAGAAATTGATTTGGTTATATTTGATAGAAGTATGCTTGAAACATATACTAAACAGGAAGCCCTTGTAAAACTAGACGATATAGTAAATGATAAATCGGTACAGAGCGTATCTGATAATACTAAAGGGGTATACGCGATAGAAGCTGATAATATTAAAATTCTTAAGGATGTTGGCTTTAATACCAAGGATAAACTTGTTGGAATTATAAGTTCTGGTAAACAAAAAGAAAAAGCAGTTTCTGTATTAAAGTGGATGATAAATAAATAACAAAGGAGTGTTCATTAAGTTATGGCTAAAAAAGAATTTGGAGAAGGAGCTATATTTACGATAACAAACTACATTTGGTGGTTTTTCTTGGGAAATTTCTACTTTGCACTTACAAATATATTGTTTATATTTGTATGGTTAGGTACAAGCTCTCAAGGGGATGCCGGTTTTAATCTGCTCACTGTTATATCACTACTTCCAGCAGGACCTGCGCTTGTTGCTCTTTTAAGTGTTATGGGAAAGCTTGTTAGAGATAAAGATGTTGATATGACTAAGGATTTTTTTAGAGCATATAAGAAAAACTTTTTTGAAGCTTTATTTTATTGGGCTGGACTTTTGGTGATTTTAAGTGTGCTTTATGTTGATGTACTATATTTTAATTCAAATACAAAGCTTACTGTATTAAAAATGTTTTTAACTGTGATAGCTTTTATTGTAATTTCTATGGCTCTTTATATTTTTCCGATTATATCAAGGTTCTATTTTAAAGTTAAAGATGTATTAAAAACATCATTTTACTATTCTATAAAGAAGTTTCCGATTACAGTATTAAACTGGATATTGTTTGTAGGATTAACATACATGGCTGCTAAGATTACAAGTCCCTTTGTTCTTATGTTCTTTTGGAGTGTGCTTTGTTACTTAATTATGCTTAATACAAAGCCTATACTAAATGAGTTGGAAGATAAATATGTAGATAGGCAAGATGAAAAACAAATTAATATTGAAAATGAGTAAGTGTATAGAGAGCTTTGCTAATTCCAGCAAAGCTCCTCATTTATTTTACAGCAGGAATTTTTAAAATAACTGTAGTTCCTCTGCCATATTCACTATGTAAAGATTGATTTGCTGCCTTATGGAAAAATAGAATTAGAGGCATTTGATATAAGAATATTAAAGAGATGAAATAAATAATACCGAACATTTACATTTGAAAATTAATAATAATACGTAATGGTACGAAAGTGTAAATAATTTTTTCGACAATCTATTGCTATTTTTAATAAACCATGCTATTATCTAAAATATATTAAAACAGAATATTCCATCCATATAATTCTGATGATATGGTTCAGAAGTTTCTACGAGAAAACCTTAAATTTTCTGTCTATGGGTGAGTCCTAAAAGCATAATTATCTCTATGAGTGTTTTTACACATCCATTTTGAGGTTTATTAGCTGTTATTTAAAATCCACTATGGGCTTACCTTAAGCTTATAGTGGATTTTTTATTATTAAAATTAGGAGAAGATATTTATGGATAGTAGTATAAGGAGATTATTTGTTGAGAAGAAACCAGGCTTTGATGTAGAAGCTCAGAGCTTATTTAAAGATTTGAGAGACAACCTTTTTATTAAGGGGCTCAACGCATTAAGAATAATAAATAGATATGACGTACATGGAATACGGCCAAATGAATATGAGGGTATAAAACAAAATATATTATCCGAAAAAACTGTGGACTACGTTTATGACGAAGTTTTAGAGGTTGACAAAAAGGATAGAATATTTGGTTTAGAATACCTTAAAGGCCAGTATGATCAAAGGGCGGACTGGGCTGAGCAGTGTATACAGCTTTTGGTTGGCAGAGAAAGTATACAGGTTAAGTGCGCAAAGTTCATAGTCCTAAAAGGAAACGTAACAGATAAAGAATTTGTAAAAATAAAAGAATATTGTATAAATCCTGTAGATTCAGAAGAAGCATCGATTGATGCTGAAAGCTGTTTTGAAGAAGAACAATCTAAGCTTAAAGATATACAAATAGTAAATAATTTTATAGACAGCGATGATAGAGCGTTAAAAGATATTTTTCAAAAACTCAACCTTGCAATGAGTTTTGAAGATTTAGTTTTTTCCAGAGAATATTTCAAAAATATTGAAAAACGTAACCCATCTATAACAGAACTTAAAGTAATTGATACTTACTGGTCAGATCATTGTAGACATACCACCTTTAATACAAGTGTAAAAAATGTTCATATCCACGATGGAAAATATTCAAATCCTATTTATAAAACTTATGAAGAATATTTAGAAAGCAGAAAATTTGTTTACAGAGATAAGGAAAAGTCGGAAAGCTTAATGGACATAGCTGTGATAGGCATGAAGGAATTAAGAAAAAAAGGGCTTTTGAATGATTTGGATATATCCGAAGAAATTAATGCCTGCAGTATCGAAATAGATGTTGATGTAGATGGAAAAATTGAAAAGTGGCTTTTAATGTTTAAGAATGAAACACACAATCACCCTACTGAAATAGAACCCTTCGGAGGGGCGGCTACATGTTTAGGAGGCGCCATTAGGGATCCACTCTCTGGACGAGCATATGTATACCAGGCTATGAGGGTAACTGGAAGTGGGGATCCAAGACAAAAACTTGAAGATACCATACCGGGAAAACTTCCTCAAAGAAAGATAACTATCGGAGCTGCTAGCGGCTATAGTTCTTATGGAAATCAAATAGGGCTAGCAACTGGACAAGTAACTGAAGTTTATGATGATGACTTCGTGGCAAAAAGAATGGAAATAGGTGCTGTAATAGGTGCTGTTCCAAAAGAAAATGTAGTACGAGAAAAACCGCAACCTGGAGATGTAGTTGTACTTATTGGTGGAAGAACAGGCAGGGATGGCTGCGGAGGTGCAACTGGTTCCTCTAAGGAACATGATGAAACATCTATTGCTAACTGCAGTGCAGAGGTTCAAAAAGGTAATGCCCCTACAGAGAGAAAGCTGCAAAGATTGTTTAGAAACAAAGAGTTTAGCAGATTGATTAAAAGATGCAATGATTTTGGAGCAGGCGGAGTATCTGTTGCAATAGGAGAACTTGCGGACGGGTTAGATATTAATCTTGATAATATACCTAAAAAGTACGAAGGCTTGGATGGGACTGAGCTAGCTATATCAGAGTCTCAAGAACGTATGGGTGTAGTTATATCTAAAAAAAATAAAGAATTAATTTTTAAATTTTGTGAAGAAGAAAACCTGGAGGCAGCTGAAGCGGCATATGTAACAGATACAAACAGACTAAGGATGAGCTGGAAAGGAAACTACATAGTAGATATAAGCAGAGAATTTTTAGATACAAATGGTGCTAGACAGATGACAGATGTTGAGGTAGTTAGTCCGAGCGAAGAAAATAATTATTTCAATTGCTGGATAAAAGAAGCAGAACATTATAAAGATAATTTAATAGATTATTGGAAATATAATTTGCAGAAATTGAATATATGCAGTGAAAAAGGACTAGTTGAGAGATTTGACAGCACAATTGGTGCAAGTACAATTTTAATGCCTTTCGGAGGGAGGTATAAGTCATCCCCAGCAGAAGGTATGGCTGCTAAAATTCCTGTACTTAAAGGAAATACAAATACTGCATCTATCATGACTTTTGGTTATAACCCTTTAATAGGAAAATGGAGTCCGTACCATGGAGCCTTATATTCAGTAGTAGAAGCTGTGACAAAAGTTGCTGCCATGGGTGGAGATTATAGAAAAGTAAGACTATCTCTGCAGGAGTACTTTGAAAAGCTGGGGAAAGATGCTTTAAAATGGGGAAAACCTTTTTCGGCTTTGCTTGGAGCTCTAAAGGCTCAAAAGGAATTAGAAATTCCGGCAATAGGAGGGAAAGACAGTATGTCAGGTACCTATAAAGACTTGAACGTTCCTCCTACATTAGTAGCTTTTGCAGTTTGTACATGCAATGCAGAAGATATTGTTTCTACAGAATTTAAAAGGATAAACAGCAAGGTAGTTTTAATACCTTTATCTAGAAAAGAAGATGAAACACCTGATTTTAATATACTAAAAGGAAATCTTAGCAAGGTAAAAGAACTTGCAGATAAAAAGAAAATTATAGCAGCCAGCAGTGTAAGACAAGGCGGAATCAGCGAAGCTATAAGCAAAATGTGCTTTGGAAATAAAATAGGTTTTAAATTTGCAAAAGAAGTATGTTTTAAGAATTTATTTGAGCCTAACTATGGAAGTTTAATAGTCGAAATTGATGCCTCAGAAAATGTTGAGCAACTATTTGATGGAATTGAGTATGAAATTTTAGGAACGACAAAAATAGAAGAAAGTATAGAGTTTAACGTAGAAAAACTTAGTATATCAGAACTTTATGCAAAATATGAAGCTGTATTGGAAAATATATTCCACACTAAAACAAATGTCTGTGATAAACCAATTAAAAATATTGAGTTCAATAAAGAGGTAACTAGAAGTATTAAAACAAGTATTGTAAGACCGAAGGTATTTATTCCTATATTCCCCGGAACAAATTGCGAATATGATTCAGTTAGGGCCTTTGAAAGGGCAGGGGGAATAGTAGAAAGTTTAGTATTTAATAATTTAACCTCAACACATATTGAAGAGTCTATTGAAGAGATGGTTAAGAGAATTAATGCTTCACAAATAATTATGATTCCAGGTGGGTTTAGTGCTGGTGACGAACCTGAAGGTTCAGGAAAGTTTATAACAGCAGTTTTTAGAAACAAGAAAATACAAGAGGCTGTTATGGAACTTTTAAAAAAGAGAGATGGACTGATGCTTGGAATTTGTAATGGCTTTCAAGCTCTTATAAAGCTTGGACTATTGCCTTATGGAGAAATAAGAGATATTGAAGAAAATAATCCTACGTTAACCTATAACGAGATTGGAAGACATGTTTCAACAGTTGTAAAGACAAAGATAACTTCAAATCTATCACCATGGTTTAGCAATGTTAAGGTAGGAGATGTACATTGGGTGCCTGTTTCTCACGGTGAAGGAAGATTTATAGCTAGAGAAGAAGAAATTGAGAGGTTGATTAAAAATGGACAAATTGCAGCTCAGTATGTTGATTTTAGTGCGAATGCAACCTATGACATAAATCATAATCCTAATGGATCATATTATGCAGTGGAAGCTATAACAAGCCCTGATGGAAGAATCTTAGGCAAAATGGCACACAGTGAAAGAATTGGAGAAAACCTATTAAAAAATATACCAGGAAATAAAAATCAGAAAATATTTGAGTCCGGAATTAACTATTTTAGGTAAGGGAGGTTGAAGCCCTAAATGGACTTCAACGGGTAATCTGTGATTGGGAACGAGTGCGGTAGATTACCCAGTGTTTCGAGTGAAAGGAGAAAGTATATGAAAGTTGCTATTATTTTTGGAAGTAAATCTGATCTGGAAATTATGAAGGGAGCGTCAGAAGCTCTGAAAAGCTTTGATATAGAATATAAGGCTTATATTTTATCAGCACATAGAGTTCCTGAAAAGCTTGTAGAGACAATAAAGCAAATTGAGACAGAAGGTGGAGAGTGCATCATAGCTGGAGCAGGACTTTCAGCACATCTGCCTGGTGTAATTGCGGCACATACTATACTTCCTGTAATTGGGGTTCCTGTAAAGGCAGCCTTAGGAGGACTTGACTCATTGTTATCAATAGTTCAAATGCCTAAAGCTATACCGGTTGCAACTGTTGGAATAAATAATAGCTTTAATGCTGGAATGCTTGCAGTAGAGATGCTTTCTATAAAGTATAGTGATATAAGAGAAAAATTGATTAGATACAGAATTGATATGAAAGAAAAATTTATAAATGAAAATAATGAAGGAGTTGAGCTTTAATGGAAAAGAAAGTAATGATGTACGAGGGTAAGGCTAAAAAAATATACAGCACAGAGGATGATAATAAAGTAATTGTTTATTACAAGGATGATGCTACAGCCTTCAACGGTGAGAAAAAAGGACAGGTTCAAGATAAAGGAATTTTAAACAATACTATTACTTCAATGCTATTTGAACTTATAGAAAAAAAGGGAGTTAAGACTCATTATATAGAAAAACTTAGTGAAAGAGAACAGCTTTGCAGAAAAGTAAATATAATACCTCTTGAGGTAATTGTAAGAAATGTTGCTGCAGGAAGTATGGCAAAGAGACTGGGACTTAATGAAGGCTTTGAGCTTAAAACTACAGTCTTTGAACTTAGCTACAAAAATGATGCTTTAGGTGATCCTTTAATTAATGACTGCCATGCTGTTGCAATAGGACTTACAACTTTTGAAGAACTTAAAGAAATCTACAGCATGACTGATAAGATAAACAACATATTAAAGGAATTCTTTATGAAGCAGAATATAAAGCTTATAGATTTTAAACTTGAGTTTGGAAAAACCAATGAAGGAGAAATTATTCTGGCAGATGAAATATCGCCTGATACATGCAGATTCTGGGATGCTGATACAAATGAAAAGCTGGATAAAGACAGATTCAGAAGAGATATGGGTAATGTTAAGGAAGCTTATGTTGAAATACTAAAGAGAATCAGCGGAGAGAAATAATATGTGTAATGATAAATTTAAAGAAGAGTGTGGAGTATTTGGAATTTACTCTAGAGAAAACTTGGATATAGCATCAATTACTTACTATGGATTGTATGCTCTTCAGCATAGGGGGCAGGAGAGTGCAGGTATAGCGGTATCAGATGGTAAAAATGTAATTTGTCATAAGGAAATGGGACTTGTTACTGAAGTTTTTAACAAAAGTGTGCTTGATGAAATGAAAGGAATAGCTGCTATAGGACATGTGAGATATTCTACCACCGGCTCCAGCAATGTAAACAATGCTCAGCCTATTTTAGGAAGATATAAGCTTGGAAATATTGCTATTGCTCATAACGGAAATCTTGTTAATGCAGATATTATAAGAGAGCTTTTAGAGGATGGAGGATGTATTTTTCAAACCACTAATGATTCTGAGGTGATTCTAAACCTTATAGCACGAGGAGCAAAAAGAGGAATAGAGCAAGCTGTATTGGATGCTATTCAAGCTGTAAAAGGATCTTATGCTATAGTCATACTTACAGAAAATAAGCTTATAGGAGTTCGTGACCAGAACGGTATAAGGCCTCTGTGCATAGGAAAATTAAATGATAGTTATATACTTTGTTCTGAGAGCTGTGCTTTAGATTCCGTAGGTGCGGAACTTGTCAGAGATGTAAGACCCGGGGAAATAGTTATTATTGATGAAAATGGGATAAAGTCTATTAATTTTAGCGAGAGGGCAAAGCAGGAGGTTTGTGCTTTTGAATATATTTATTTTGCAAGACCTGATAGCACTATTGATGGCATAAATGTTTATTCATCAAGAGTTAAGGCTGGTGAAGAGCTTTATAAAGAAAATCCAATTAAAGCCGACATAGTAATAGGTGTACCGGACTCAGGCGTTCCTGCGGCCGTTGGGTATTCAAAAGCCTCAGGAATACCATATGAAATCGGATTTGTAAAAAACAGATATGTAGGCAGGACTTTTATATCCCCTTCTCAAGAGCTTAGGGAAAAGGCTGTATCAGTAAAATTAAATCCTTTAAAGGTTAATATCGAAGGAAAATCAGTTGTGCTTATTGATGATTCAATAATTCGAGGAACTACGAGCAGAAGACTTGTAGAAGCTCTAAGAAAAGCAGGAGCAAAAGAAGTCCACTTTAGGATTGCATCTCCTGTTGTTAAATACCCCTGCTACTTTGGAATAGATACTCCTTATAGAAAGGAGCTTATTGGGGCGCAGCTTGATATTGAGGATATAAGAAATGAGATAGGTGTAGATAGTCTCTCGTACTTAAGTCTTGAAGGATTACTAAAATCTCTTGGTTCTAATAAGTTCTGCTTAGGCTGTTTTAATGGTGTATATCCAGTAGCAGCCCCAATAGAAACAGATAAAAATCATTTGGAAGGTTAAAGGAGAAAATTATGATAACTTATAAAGATTCTGGAGTAGATATAGAAGAAGGTTACAAGTCAGTAAACTTAATAAAAAAGCATGTTGAGAGGACTTTTACTGCTGGAGTTTTAAATAGTATTGGAAGCTTTGCAGGAATGTTTGAGCTTCCCAGGTATAATAATCCGGTACTTGTTTCAGGTACTGACGGGGTAGGGACCAAGCTTGATATAGCGTTTAGAATGAAGAAATATGATACTGTAGGAATAGATTGTGTTGCTATGTGTGTCAATGATATTTTATGTCATGGAGCCAAGCCTTTGTTTTTCTTAGACTATTTAGCTTGCGGAAAGCTTGATTCAAAAGTTGCCGAGCAGCTTGTAAAAGGAGTTTCTGAGGGGTGTATAACCTCCGGATGTTCGTTAGTAGGAGGAGAAACTGCAGAAATGCCAGGATTTTATAGAGATGGAGAATATGATATCGCCGGTTTTTCAGTGGGTATTGTTGAAAAAGAAAACATAATCGATGGAAGAGATATTAAAGAGGGAGATGTGCTTATAGGAATAGCAAGTTCCGGAGCACATAGTAACGGATATTCTCTTATCAGAAAGCTTATTCCCGATTTAGAAATTGATTTTGAAGGAAAAACAATAGGAGAAGTGCTGCTTACACCGACAAAGATATATGTAAAACCGGTATTAAAACTTATGGAAAGTTTTAATATTAAAGGAATGGCTCATGTAACAGGAGGAGGCTTTTGTGAAAATATTCCAAGAATGTTTAAAGATAAGCTTACAGCTGTGATAGATAAAAAAAGTTTTCAGGTACCTTCTATATTTAATTATTTAATGAGTTTAGGTATGAATGAGGAACAGATGTTTAACACCTTTAATATGGGAATAGGGTTTGTCCTTTGTGTAGATAGAAAAGATTCGGAAGGAATTATTAAGGCTCTTGAAGCTATGGAAGAAAAAGCCTTTGCCATTGGGTATGTTGAAGCTGGGGGTGCAGGGCTTTGCTTAAAATAGCAGTGCTTATATCGGGTAATGGAAGCAATTTTCAAGCTATTTTAGATAGCATAGACAGCGGAATTTTAAAGTGCAGTGTAGAAATGGTAATCAGCGATAGAAAAGAAGCTTATGGGCTTGAAAGAGCAAAGCAAAGAAATATTAAGACCTATATTGTAAATAGAAGTGAAAATAATATTTCGCGGGAAATACTTGAGCTTACCATAGGCAAGGTTCAGCTAATTGTACTTGCAGGATTTTTATCAATTCTTAAGGGTGAGCTTATTGAAAAGTTTAGAAACAGAATAATAAATATTCACCCATCCCTCATCCCAGCCTTTTGTGGAAAAGGAATGTACGGAGTAAAGGTCCACGAGGCTGCTGTAAGCTATGGAGTAAAGTATTCTGGCTGTACAGTACATTTTGTTGATGAAGGTACAGACTCAGGTGCTATAATATGCCAAAAGACAGTGCCTGTATATAATGAGGATACAGCAGAAACTCTGCAAAAAAGAGTGCTTGTAGAGGAGCATAAGCTTCTGCCAAAGGCAATAAGTTATTTTGCGGAAGATAAGATCAGGTCGGAAGGAAGAAAAGTACTTGTTATTGAGGAATAAAGTTAAAAATAGGGGGATTCTCTCATGATAAAAAGAGCACTTATAAGTGTATATAATAAAGAAAATATATTAAAACTTGCTAAATTTTTAATTGATATTGATGTGGAGATAATTTCAACTGGAGGAACCTATATTTATTTAAAAGATAACGGAATAAAGGTAACTGAGATTTCAGAGGTTACAGGCTTTGAGGAAATGCTTGATGGAAGAGTTAAGACTCTGCATCCTGTAATTCATTCTGGTATTTTAGCTATTAGAGACAATAAAGAACATATGGAAGTATTACATAAGAAAAATATAATGCCTATAGACCTAGTAGTAGTTAACTTATACCCATTCTTTGAAAAGGTTCAAGAAGATATTTCCTTTGAAGAAAAAGTTGAGTTTATAGATATTGGCGGTCCAACAATGCTTAGAGCAGCGGCTAAAAATTTTAAAGATGTATTAGTTCTTAGTGATACGAAGGATTATGACGGTATAATAGAGCAGTTAAAGGAAAAAGGCAGCGTTAGCTTAGAAGCAAGAAGAAAACTTGCTGGAAAGGTGTTTAACCTTATATCTGCCTATGACGCTGCAGTAAGTAACTTTTTACTCGGTGATGATGAATACCCGGATTATTTAAGTTTATCATATAAAAAGTCAATGGACTTAAGATACGGAGAAAACCCTCATCAAAGCGCTGCGTACTATGAAGCAAATGTAGAAAAGGGTGCCATGAAAATGTTTATGCAGTTAAATGGCAAAGAGCTGTCCTACAATAATATAAAAGACATGGATATAGCTTGGAAGGTAGTTAATGAGTTTGAAGAAACAGTATGCTGTGCAGTAAAGCATAATACCCCTTGCGGTGCAGCAATAGGAATTGATGTATGCGATGCTTATATAAAAACCTATGAATGTGATCCTGTTTCAATATTTGGAGGAATTGTTGCTTTCAATAAAAAAGTTGATAAGGCTGCAGCAGAAGAGATGGTAAAAATATTTTTAGAAGTAGTTATAGCATCTGATTATGAAGAAGAGGCGCTTGAAATTTTAAAAACAAAGAAGAATTTAAGAATTATAAAGTGCAGCGTTAAACCTAATAAATCTTTAGAACTTGTTTCTGTAGATGGCGGAATTCTTGTGCAGCAAAGTGACAATAAGTTTATTGATGAATTAACTGTAGTAACTGAAAGTAAACCTTCTGAGGTAGAGCTTAAAGATTTGATCTTTGCTATGAAGATTGTAAAATATGTAAAGTCTAATGCGATTGTGGCAGCTAAGAACGGTGTAGCTAAAGGTATTGGCGGCGGCCAAGTGAATAGAATATGGGCTGCTTCAGAAGCTTTAGACAGAGCTAAAGATGGTATAGTTATTGCATCAGATGCGTTCTTTCCTTTTAGCGATGTAGCTTTAGAGGCAGCAAAATATAATATAAAAGCTATAATTCAACCTGGTGGATCTATTAGAGATAAAGATTCTATAGAAGTATGTAATGAACATGGAATATCTATGATATTTACTGGAGTAAGACATTTTAAACACTAAGTTATGGTGGTGATTATATGAAGTTATTAATTATTGGCGGAGGAGGCAGAGAGCATGCAATTGCATGGAAGCTTTCTCAAAGTCCAAAGGTTCATGAAATATACTGTGCTCCGGGGAATGCTGGTACCGCTTTAGAAAATAAGTGCAGAAATATAGATATTACAAATTATGATGAACTATTAGATTTTGCTGTTGAGGAAAAAATAGATATCACAATAGTAGGTCCTGAGGTGCCATTAATTGATGGAATTGCAGATAGGTTTAAAGAAAGAGGTTTAAAGATCTTTGGACCATCCAAGGCTGCAGCAAGGCTTGAAGGCAGCAAGGCCTTTTCTAAGGAATTTATGAAAAAGTATGGTGTTAAAACTGCTGAATATGAGGTTTTTTATAACCCAAAGGAAGCTGCAGAATACTTGTTTAGAGCTTCATATCCTATTGTTATAAAAGCAGATGGTGCTGCTGCCGGGAAAGGTGTAGTTATAGCAAATAATTTTGAAGAAGCTAAAAAATGCATAGAGAGTTTTATGATTGAGGATATATTTAAAGGTTCGGGAAAGAAAATAATCATAGAGGAATTCTTAGAGGGGGTAGAGGCTTCTATACTGGCTGTAACTGATGGAAATGTAATTATACCATTTTTATCTTCTAAGGATCATAAAAGAATTTATGATAAGGATAAAGGTCCTAATACTGGCGGGATGGGAGCTATATGTCCTAATCCTTATTGTACTGAAGAAGTTTTGAAAGAGTTTAAAGAGAATATATTAAAGCCTACCTTAAGAGGAATTAAGGAAGAGAAAATGGACTATATAGGGATTGTATTCTTTGGAGTAATGATATGCAAAAAAGGAGTATATCTCTTAGAATACAATGTAAGAATGGGGGATCCTGAAACTCAAGCAGTTCTTCCTCTTATGGAAACAGATTTTACTGATGTAATTTTAGAAGCTTTAAATAAAAATTTATCTGAATTAAAAATAAAGTGGAAGAATAAATATTCCTGCTGTATTGTTGCGGCTTCAAAAGGTTATCCTGAGGAATATAAAACAGGTTTTACTATACGCAATATTGATAAAGTGAGAGGTAAAGCATTTACTGCAGGGGCTATATTTAAGGATGGCGAAATTAAGACGTCGGGAGGAAGAGTGTTTAGTGTTGTTTCGCTTGACGACAGTTTCTTAAGGGCCAGAGAAGCGGCCTATGAGGATTTAGAAAAAATAGAGTTTAAGAATATGTACTATAGAAAAGATATAGGGAATTAATAAGAATATTAGATAAAGCTGCAGACTAATTCTAGGGTGTAGCTTTATTTTTTTAAAAATAAGAAAATTTGAATATTGAGCATGAAAAAATGAACATGATAGGGAGTGAGGAATTGAGCCTAATGAGGCAACTGATTAGAAAACTGCCGGTGCATTATCCTTAACTTAAAATTAGCTATTAAGATCAATTCAATAGTATTATACGGTACGACCACTATATATCATTATTAATATTGTGTTAGATATATAATTATTCTTTGTTTCATTTGTATAAAATAAATTATTTTATATTTCATATAAATGAAATTTGTAATATAATATTCATATGAACGAAAATATGGAGGGAATTATGAATATTGGGAATAAAATTAAGGAACTACGAAATTCAAAAAATATTACTCTAAAAAAGCTTAGCGAGGAAAGCGGTTTGTCAGTAGGCTTCTTATCTCAGCTTGAAAGAGGGTTAACCTCTATTGCAGTAGATTCTTTAGAAAATATTGCTGAAATATTAGGAGTAAATCTTTCTTACTTTTTTGATGTTCAAAATAAACCTGAAAGAAAAGTTTTGAAAAGCTATGATAGACAGGTACTAAGTATAGAAGAGGGCGGCTTTGTATCTTACAGTCTGGGACAAAATCTTGAGGATAAATCATTTATACCAAGGCTTATTGAGGTTTTTCCACATAAAACTGATGAAGAAGTAGCGTTATATAAACATTCTGGTGAAGAGTTTATATATGTCTTGGAGGGAATTTTAACATTGTATATAGGCAATGACATGCATGAACTTTATCCGGGGGATAGTATTCACATGAATTCAAATATAGTTCATAATTGGTCAAACAACACAAATAAAACAGTAAGGTTTATTACAGTTAATTCTCCAAATTATTTTAAGAGGGATTTAAATGATAAGTAAGATAGTGATATATGTAATTGGTGTGTTTTTTATAGTTGGTGCAATTGATTATATGTTTGGAAATCCTTTAAGACTTGGATATAAATTTGAAGAAGGAATTAAGACCATGGGAACACTTGCCCTTGGAATCGTAGGTATTTATTCCTTATCGCCTCTGCTTCTTAAATTATTTTCGCCCATATCACAATTTGTGTGGAGAACTTTTAGCTTAGATCCTTCAATTATCCCTGGCAGTGTTTTTGCTGTTGATATGGGGGCATATGAGTTGTGTAAAAACATTTCGTTTAATAGTGAACTCGGAAGGTTTATGGGAATTATAGTTGGTTCTACATTAGGTGCAGCATTTAGTTTTACCATCCCAATAGCATTTAGCATCACTGAAGATGAAGATAAAGAGTTTATAGCAAAAGGAATAATGATTGGGATAATTACTATTCCTGCTGGCTGTATAGCAGCAGGAATATGGCTTGGAATAGATTCGACTTTACTTTTATGGAATATGACTCCAATAGTGCTTCTATCATTGTTATTAGGAATTTTAATTTTAAGAGCACCAGGTATTATAATTAAAGTTTTTAGATATTTCGGAAGGCTTGTAATAGGGTTAAGTGTTTTAGGATTAATATTTCAAGGAATTTATTTGATTTATGGATTTAAGGTATTTAATTCTATTATTTCTTTCGAAAATTCTACAGCTTTAGTTGGCAAAATTACTATAATCCTTGGAGGAGCCTATCCAATGCTTGAAGTTATAAACAGAATGTTAAGGGTTCCTTTAAATAAATTAGGGGAAAGATTTGGGCTAACTTCCTCTGAAATTACGGCCATGATAGGCAATCTTGCAAGCAACCTGCTTGTGTTTGGAAACTTAAAGCATATGAATGAAAAAGGAAAGGTAATGTGTACAGCTTTTGCTGTAAGCGGTGCATTTATATTTGGGGGACAACTTGCTTATATTGCAAGCGTAGAGGGGAAATTAATAGGTGCATTTTTCATTTGCAAATCGGTCTCTGGTATTTTAAGTCTATTATTATCTAATTTTATAATAGAAAAAGAAAATCAACAAATCAATATTGGGGAGGTAATGGGATATGGAGATTAAAGAAAGAATACTAAAACTTAGGGAGTTAATGGCAAAGAATAATTTAGCCGCATACATTGTGCCAAGCGAGGATCCTCATTTTAGTGAATGGGTTGGAGAACATTTTAAATGCAGAGCATGGATAAGCGGTTTTACAGGGTCTGCCGGTACAGTAGTATTTACACAGGATAAGGCGGGTTTGTGGACTGATGGCAGATATTACATTCAAGCGGAAAAACAACTTAATAACACAGGAATAAAGCTTTTTAAAGCTGCTGAGCCAGATGTGCCAAGCTATATAGAATGGCTAAAAGACCAATTAAAGGCAAATGATACTGTTGGCTTTGATGGAAATGTTTTTTCAGTATCGCGAGTTAATAAAATGGAAAAGGAATTATCTCAAAAGGATATAAAAATAAACAGCAGCTTAGACTTGATAGATAATATATGGTATGATAGACCGGAAATTCCTTCAGATAAGATATATGTTCATGATATAAAATACTGCGGCAGAAGCAGAAAAGAAAAAATTACTCAGGTTAGAGAGGAAATGAAGAAAAACGGAGTAAATTATTACTTGATTTCTTCACTTGATGATATTTGCTGGCTGTTAAATATTAGGGGGAATGATATACCACACAATCCTTTTGTCACTTCTTACAGTATCGTTGGTGAAAAAGAGACCTTATTATTTATTAATAAGAACAAAGTGAGTTCTTCTGTAGAAAAGGAACTAATGGAGGATGGAGTTTTTATTAAAGATTATGAGGATATTAATGGCTTTCTTGAAAAGTTAGGGGATAAAGCATCAATTATATTGGATTATGATATAGTTAATTATAATTTATTTAACAGAATAAATAAGAATGTAAATAAAGTCAATCATGCGAACTTAACTACCATGATGAAAGCAATAAAGAATGAAGTTGAAATTAAAAATATTAAGGATGCTTATATAAAAGATGGAGCCGCTTTAGTACAGCTTTTCAAATGGATTAAGGAAAACGTCAATAATAATATTACAGAAATTGATGTTGCAGAAAAAGCAGAAGAGTTTAGAAAAAATCAAGCTTTATATTTAGATACAAGCTTTGACAGCATAGCATGCTATAGAGAAAATGCAGCTATGATGCATTATAATCCCTATAATCAGGAAATCCCTATATACTTAAAAGAAGAAGGATTTTTTCTGCTGGATTCAGGAGCACAATACCTTAATGGAACCACTGATATTACAAGGACAATTGTTTTAGGTAAATTAACAGAGGAAGAAAAGAGAGATTTCACCTTAGTTTTAAAATCTGTAATAGCGCTTTCAACTGCGAAATTCCTTTATGGTGCTACAGGTTCAAATTTAGATGTATTAGCAAGAAGACCACTTTGGGAATATGGAATTGATTATAAGTGCGGAACAGGTCATGGAGTTGGATTCCTATCAAGTGTTCATGAAATGCCTCAACGCTTTAGTCAGGTTCCAAACAACATAAAGCTGGAAAAAGGTATGATGATAACTATAGAGCCCGGTGTTTATAAAGAAGGAAGGTATGGAATTAGAACAGAAAATACAGTAATAGTAGTGGAAGATGAAAAAACTGAATTTGGTCAGTTTATGCGTTTTGAAGAATTGTGCTATGTTCCAATTGATAAAAGAGCAATAATTATTGAAATGCTTACAAAATATGAGAAGGAGTGGTTGAATAATTATCATAAGAGAGTATTTGAAACTCTTTCTCCATATCTAGATGAAGCTTGCACAGAATGGCTTTTAAAAGAAACTGAGGAAATATAATTTATAGGAGATAATGAATGAGCAAAATAGTCTTAGTAACAGGTGGAACTCGAAGCGGAAAGAGTACATTTGGAGAAGAAATGTTAAAAGAAAAAGAGGATGTACTTTATATTGCCACTGCAGTGATTACTGATGAAGAGATGAGAGAAAGAGTTGCAATACATCAAAGCAGAAGAAATAAAAGCTGGAAAACCTTTGAAGGGTATAAGAATTTAAAGGATGTTGTAAAAGAAACAGAATGCAAAAGTATCATGCTTGAATGTGCAACCACTATGATAACAAATTTGATGTTTGACAGGTATACAGACTTTGACAAATTGTCTAAGGAAGAAATAAATGCCTTGGAAAAAAGTATAAGCGAACAATTTATAGATTTAGTTAATGCCTGCAGGGAATTTGACAAGGAGCTTGTAATAATAACAAATGAAGTAGGTTTTGGACTTATATCTGAATATAAGCTTGGAAGAATATTCACCGATATAGCAGGAAGAATAAATCAATTCCTTGGAAAAGCCAGTGATGAGGCTTACCTGGTTGTATCAGGTCTTCCTTTAAAGCTTAAATAACTTATAAACTATTTGACATCAGAGGTAAAAAAAACTATACTGAAAAAGGTGATAAAATTTAATAACAAATTTAGGTGCTTTTTATATGTTAGTTTCATATAAAAGTGAAAAGGGAATGCGGTTAAAATCCGCAGCAGCCCCCGCTACTGTAAATGATGACGAGTCTTTATAATCCACTCTGTTTTCAGGGGAAGGAAAAGACAAGAATGATTCATAAGCCAGGAGACCTGCCTATATTTACGTTTTTAATATGCTTTCGGTGGGAAGGCCTATTAGAGTAAACAATAACTATTTATAAGGCTAGATCTTATTTGGTTGTGAGTTAATTCTAGTGGCAGTATGTGTAAAGCATACTGCCTTTTATAATTTTTTGGATTAAAGGGGGGAGTATTATGGCAAAAATAATGATTCAGGGTACCGGTTCATCTGTAGGAAAGAGTCTCATTGTTGCTGCACTATGCAGAATTTTTAAACAGGATGGATATTCAGTATGTCCTTATAAATCTCAGAATATGTCCTTAAACTCTTATATAACTATGGATGGAAAAGAAATGGGTAGAGCACAGGTACTTCAGGCTTATGCTGCTGGTTTAGAACCTCAGGTGTTTATGAATCCTATACTTTTAAAACCTACAGCGGACACAAAGTGCCAAGTTGTTGTAAATGGTAAGGTATATAATAATCAAACTGCAGAGGAATACCATAATTTGAAAATAATTTTTAAGGACATGCTCAGAGAACAATTCCTGGAGCTTGAAAAAGAGTTTGACATAATAGTTATGGAGGGCGCCGGAAGTCCTGCTGAAATAAATTTAAGAGACAGGGATATTGTTAATATGGGGATGGCAGAGCTAGTGGATGCGCCTGTAATAATAGTTGGAGATATAGATAAAGGAGGAGTATTTGCAGCCCTTGCAGGTACAATGCTTTTATTGACTGATGAAGAACGAGAACGAGTCAAGGGAACTATAATTAACAAGTTTAGAGGAGATATAAAGCTTCTTAAGCCAGGTGTCGATATGCTTGAAAATATAATAAAAAGACCTTCACTTGGAGTTGTACCTTATTTTAATTTAGTGCTTGAAGATGAAGACGGAGCAATGATTGAAATAAATAAACAGGTTACTGCTGAAATTGATGTTGCTGTTATAATGCTTCCCCATATATCTAACTTCACAGACGCTGATTGTTTAAGGTGTGAAGAAGATGTAAGTGTTAGATTTATTGAGAGAAAACAGGAATTTGGCAAACCAGATCTTCTAATTATACCAGGAAGTAAAAATACTATAGAGGATTTAAAAGCTTTAAAGAACTCAGGGCTTGAGAAGGAAATATTAAACTATAGCAAAGAAGGAATAATACTAGGAATTTGCGGCGGATATCAAATGCTTGGAAAAGAGATAAGAGATCCTTTAAATGTTGAAAGTTCTATTAACAGTATAGGTGGAATTAGTCTGTTAGATACAATTACTACCCTTGAAAATGAAAAAGTAATGACAAGAGTAGAGGGGAGTATAAATCTTCCGGATTTTCAAGGCAAGATATATGGATATGAAATACATATGGGAAGAACTATACTGAGCAACGATGACAGAAGTCTTGCTGCCTTAACCAGTGAAAATGGAAAAGAAATTTTAAAGTATGATGGTATTTTCAATAAGGAAGAAACAATTTTCGGTACATACATACATGGAATACTAGACTCTACAGAATTTAGGCAATACTTGCTCAATAAAATAAGAACTAAAAAATCAATGTCGTTAAGGAAATCTCCAGTATACGAAGGTTTTAGAGAAGAAGAGTTAAATAAGCTTGCAGATATAGTAAGAAGCTCATTGGATATGAAAAAAATTTATCAAATTTTAGGACTTAAGCAGAATGATGAATTTTATAACTATTAATATTATTGATATTGCTGCAGCTGTAATAATAGATTTATTTCTTGGAGATCCTTATTGGCTTCCTCACCCTGTAATATTTATTGGAAGATTGATTAAATTTATTGAGAATAAAGCAAGAGCAGCTGCTCATAATGACAAACAGTTAAAGTACCTCGGAGGCGCTATGGTTATAATAGTAACTTCAGTTTGCTTTTTATCCACTGCTGCGGTGCTTTACGCTGTATGGAGAATAAAACCTTTATTTCATATAATAAATATCTGCATTCTTTGGACAACCATCGCGGCTCGATGTTTAAGGGATGAGAGCATGAAAGTATATTATGCTCTAAGAAATAATGATTTAATACTTGCAAGGAAGTATACCTCTTATATTGTAGGAAGAGATACTAATGGCTTGGATGAAAAAGAACTTATAAGAGCCTCTGTTGAAACTGTTGCAGAGAATACTTCGGATGGTATTATAGCTCCTCTATTTTACAGTTTAATAGGGGGGGCACCCTTGGCGATGATGTATAAGGGAATAAATACCATGGATTCCATGGTTGGCTATTTAAATGAACCATATACTCATATAGGATTTTTTCCGGCAAAGACAGATGATTGGTTTAATTTTATACCAGCAAGAATTACAGGAATTATTATGTGTATTGCTTCGCCACTTATGAAAAGCAGCATTATTAGAAGTTTTAAAATTATGATGAGAGATAGGAAAAATCACAAAAGCCCCAACTGTGCATATCCTGAGGCTGCTGCAGCTGCAATATTAAAGGTTCAGCTTGGCGGAAATAATATTTATTTTGGAAAGCTTGTTGAAAAGCCTACAATAGGCGATAAGACAAGAGAACTTGAAAGAGAAGATATTGTATATGTAAATAAAATAATGTTTCTGACAGAATTTTTATTTGTAGTTTTCGCATTAGCTTTGGTTTACTTTATACAAGGGAGAATAATTTAATGAACAGTTATAAAAGTTTTATGGAGCATGGCGGAGATATATATACTGAAGGTAAATTCAAGGAGATAAGTCTCTTAGATTTCAGCTCCAACATAAATTTTCTAGGTATTCCCGAGAGTTTTATAAAAAACATGAATAAGGCAATAGAAAGTATTACGTATTATCCGGACTTAAAATACAGAAAATCAAAGCTTCAAATAGCTGAGTATTTAAAACAGGGGATAAAAGCTGAAAATATCATTTTAGGAAATGGGGCGGCTGAGATAATAAATCTTGCTGTTAGAGCTTTGAAGAAGCCTTGTATAGTAGTGCCATCCTTTTCAGAATACGAAAGCACTGCAAAAACCTATTGTGAGGAAGTTATATTTTCTTATTTAAATGAAGAATTTGATTATGATTATGAGGATATATTTGAGAAGCTCAAGGAGTGTGACGGGTTAGTTATAGCTAATCCTAATAACCCTAATGGAGGAATAATTAATAAAAAGTCTTTTCAAAGAATTTTAGACTATTGCGAAGAACATAAAAAGAAAATAATAGTAGATGAAGCTTTTGTAGAGTTTGTTAACATTGAAAATCAAAGTTTTGTAGACCTTTCTATGAAATATAAATGTTTATTTATAATAAGAGCTTTTACTAAGTTTTTTGCGATGCCGGGAATTAGACTTGGATACGGTATAAGCTCAGATCGTGAGTTTCTTGAAAAGCTAATAAAGCTTCAAATACCTTGGAATATAAATTGCTTTGCAGAAGCAGCTGCAGAAAGTGTTTTGAAGGATGAAGAGTATATAAGTGTTTCAAAGAAAATGCATGAAAATGAAAGAGAGTATTTTGTTAAAAGGCTTAAAGAATTTAGCTTTATTGATAGGATTTATGAAAGTCATTCAAACTTTGTACTTATAAAACTTAAAAATATTTACGGAGAGGTTTTTTACGACTACTGCATTTCAAAACACATACTAATAAGGAGGTGCAGTAATTTTAGAGGGCTTGACGATAGCTTTATTCGATTAGCTGTTAAAAACAGAATAGATAATAATAAACTGCTTGAGATTTTTGGACAAGCAGAAAAAGAAATAAGTATTTAAATAATCGTATTAGACAATAAGAATATTATTAAAGAAAGAAGGTAATTTTTATGAAAAAATCTATAAAAAAAATAATGACTTTATTGCTTGCAGTAGTAATGATATTTACTTTTGCAGCATGTACAAACAACAGCAAAGAAGGCAGCTCAACTAAAGCTGATAAAGAAGCTTCAACAACAAAGTATCCATATACTGCAAAGGATTCAAAGGGTAAGGAAGTTATTATTGAAAAAGAGCCTAAAAAGATAATATCTGTAGCTCCAAATATTACTGAAATAATTTATGCTTTAGGAAAAGGCGATGAACTTGTTGGAAGAACAGATTATTGTGACTATCCAGAGGAAGCAAAAAAGGTTCAGAGTATAGGCTCATTAACAGATCCGAATGTTGAAAAAATAATTGAACAAAAACCAGACCTTGTAATTGCATCTACACACTTTAAAGATGATGTAGCTAAAAAACTTGAAGGACTAGGAATTAAGGTAATTGTTTTATATAATGCTGATAATTTTAATGGAGTTTATGATTCAATAAATACACTAGGGCAAATAGTAAATGCTCAAGATAAAGCTAATGAACTAATTTCCTCTATGAAGAAAAAGACTGAAGCTGTCAAGGAAAAAGTAAAAGGTAAGGAAGCTCCAAAGGTTTATTATGTAGTAGGCTTTGGCAAAAACGGAGATTACACAGCAACAGGGGATACTTTTATATCTCAAATGATAGAAATGGCTGGAGGGACAAATATAGCCAAGGATGCTTCAGGATGGAAATATAGTCTTGAAAAGATAATAGAAAATGATCCTGAATACATAATTATATCGAAAAACTTCGAAATGAAAAGCCAATTTATTAATACAGCAGGTTACAAGGAACTTTCTGCAGTAAAAAACAATAAGGTTATTGAGATAGATGATAATTTGCTAAATAGGCAGGGACCAAGACTTTCAGAGGGTGTTGAGGCTCTGGCAAAGATTCTTCATCCGGATTTACTTAAATAAGGTATAAAAAATGATAAGTCTTATTGCAAAGAGAAAAAAGCTGTTATTTATTATTCTTTTAATAGTGTATGTTTTACTGGCAATTACAGCTGTTTCTATGGGAGCTGCCAGTTTAACACCTTATATGGTATTAAAGGTAGTTTTAAAGTCAATACCTTTTATAGGGAAGTATATATCAGGAAGTGTGTCGAGTACGCATTTCCTGATAGTATTTATGGTGCGTATGCCAAGAATAGTTATGGCTAGCATTGTTGGAACAGGGCTTGCAGTAGTAGGAGCCTCTTTTCAGTCAATGTTTAAAAACCCAATGGCAGACCCTTATGTTCTTGGAATATCTTCAGGAGCAGCATTAGGAGCAGCGGCAGCTATAGTTATAAAGATTCAAAATACGGCTTTTTCATTGAGTATTATTACAATCTCTGCCTTTGCCGGAGCTGCCATAACTACAATAGTTGTGTACGTAGTAGCACAGGATAGAGGAAAAGTGACAACTACAAATCTTTTGCTGGCAGGGAGTGCGGTAAGCTTTTTGATGTCCTCTATGATTTCAATAATAATGGTTTTTAATCAGCAAGAGGTAAATAAAATAGTATTTTGGATGATGGGAAGTTTTAACGCATCAAGCTGGGAAAATATAAGCATTATAGCTCCAATAGTATTACTAGGAACAGTTGTTATTTATTTTTTTAATAGAGATCTTAATTTAATGCTAACAGGTGATGATAATGCACGAAGCTTGGGGATTGAGACGGAGAAAGTAAAAAAAATAATAATAATTGCATCGTCCATGATAATGGCTGTAAGTGTTGCTTTTTCAGGAATAATCGGGTTCGTTGGTTTTTTGGTTCCTCATATAATTAGAATTATATTTGGGCCAGACAATAAAATTCTAATTCCTTTCTCAGCTCTAGGAGGAGCAATATTTTTATTACTGGCAGATACCGCCGCCAGAACTGCTGCAGCACCGGCAGAGCTTCCGGTAGGTGCTGTCACTGCGCTGATTGGCGCTCCGTATTTTATTTATTTGCTGATAAAAATGAAAAAGAGGAGTGTATAGCCTTGAAGCAGCACATACAAATAGATATAAAAAAGCTTAATTTTTTTTACCGTGAAAAAGAGATTTTACATGATATAACCTTAAGCTTTAATAAAGGAAGGTTCTACTCAATTATTGGTCCTAATGGCTCAGGAAAGTCCACCCTTATAAAAAATATTTCAAAACTTCTCATGCCAAAACATAGAAGTATTTTTATAAATAATGAGGATATATGCAGCCTTACCAATAAAAGCTTAGCAAAGAAAGAAGCGGTTATACCTCAAAATATATTGATAGATTATGAATTCACTGCCTTTGATATAGTAATGATGGGAAGAAGTCCTTATAAGAAAAGATTTCAAGACTTTGATACAGAGGATAGAAAAATAGCAGAAAAGTATATGGAGCTTACAGACACGTGGCAGCTTAAGGATAAGCTCATAACTGAGTTAAGTGGCGGAGAGGTTCAAAGAGTAATTGCCGCAAGAGCTTTATGTCAGGAAACTGATATAATTTTATTGGATGAACCAACCTCTCATCTAGATATACAATACCAAGTAGAATTTTTAAATATATTTAGTAAACTAAAAAGCGATAAAATCATTATTGCAGTTCTCCATGACTTGAATTTAGCATCTATTTTTAGTGATGAAATGATTTTAATAAATAAGGGCCGAATCGAATCAATAGGAGAACCGCGGAAAGTAATAAGCAAAGAAAATATCAATAATGTATATAATCTTTCAGTTGAAGTATTTGAAAATCCAATCAGCAAGTGTCCTTATATAATTCCTGTGGTGTAGAAAGGGGAAATCATCATGAAGAGCATAATAGTAGCATCTAATTGCAGCGGCGGAGGCAAAAGCACTTTTACTTTAGCTTTAATGAAGGCTTTGATTGACAGAGGTTATGATGTTCAAGGTTTTAAAACAGGTCCAGATTATATAGATACAGCTTTTCATACACATATATGCAAGAAGGCCTCGAGAAACCTGGATTTATTTATGATGGGAGAGGATGGAGTTAAAACTTCATTTTCAAAAGGCCAAGGTGATATAGGGGTAATTGAAGGGGTTATGGGATTATATGATGGACTTGGCTATGACAGTAAATATTCTACTTATCATTTGTCTCAGGTTTTAAATATTCCTATAATATTAGTAATAACTCCAAAGGCTCAAAGTAATACTATTTGTGCAGAACTCTTAGGTCTGTTAAATTATGAAAATGCTGATATAAAGGGTGTAGTTCTAAATAATATATCAGAGGGCTATTATAAGCTTTTGAAAAAGCTTATAGAAAAGAATACACCTCTAAAAGTATTTGGATATATTCCGGCTGATGAAAGAATAGCTATTGGCAGCAGGCATTTAGGATTAATTCAGAGCAGTGAAGTAGAAGACTTGGATAATAAAATAAGCATTTGCTCGAAGCTTTTACAGGAGTGTATTTATATAGAAGAAATAATAAATTGTATGAGAGAGACAGAGCATTATAATAATACATTTATTCAAAACAAAGATAGAAAACTTAGAATAGCTTATGCCTACGATAAGGCTTTCAGCTTTTATTACAAGGACAATTTAGAATTATTCGAAGCCGTTGGAGATTTAATTCCTTTTAGCCCTCTTAAGGATAAAAAACTTCCTGAAGATGTAGATTTTCTGTATATTGGAGGAGGATATCCAGAGGTTTTTGAAGAAGAATTAAGTAGTAATATAGAGCTTTTAGCAGATATTAGAGAAAAGCTCCAAGAAGGACTTCCGGCCTATGCAGAGTGCGGTGGGCTGATGTATTTAACTAAAGGATCAGAGAAAAATAGATTGGTAGGGTTTCTTGATGGTATTTATAAAATGAGTGACAGACTTGTTAACTTTGGTTATGCAAACCTTAAGGTAGCAGAGAGCAACCATATTTTCAAGAAGGGGTTAAGTATAAATTGTCACGAGTTTCATAAAAGCTATGTAAAATTAGGTGAACAAGCTATATACTGTTTAAGTAAGGAGTATTATGAAGAAAAGAAGTGGAGCTGCGGATACATAAAAAATAATGTTATTGCAAGCTATGCGCATGTTCATTTTTATGGCAACATGGAGTTTTTTTATAGTTTGATAAATCTAGCATATAAAAGGAAGAAGGGGAATTTATAATGGATAAGTTAAAAAGAGGATATGTACAAGTATATACGGGAAATGGAAAAGGAAAGACAACAGCTGCTGTAGGTCAAGCTGTAAGAGCGGCTGGAAATAATTTAAAGATATATATGCTTCAGTTTCTAAAAACTAATCCAACAGGAGAACTTGAAATAGCAAAGCTTATAGGAGACAAATTTCAGATTTTTAGATTCGAAAGCAAAAAGGGCTTTTTTTGGAACCTTAATGATGAGGAAAAAGTAATGCTTAAAAAAGAAATTGATACAGCCTATGATTTTGCTGCTGAAGTAATCAAAAATAACAGCTGTGATGTATTTATATTGGATGAGATTATGGGTGTTTTATCAAATGGGCTTTTAACTGTTGATCAGGTTGCAGCTCTTATAGATAACAAACCTGAGAATATGGAGCTCATTTTAACAGGAAGAAATGTTCCTGATTTAATTAAAGATAAAGCAGATTTAGTAACAGAAATGAAAGAAATTAAGCATTATATGAATAATGGGGTTTACTCAAGAGAAGGAATAGAATACTAATATAAAAGATAAAAAGGGGATGCTCTCAAAACAGTTTAAACCTATCGCGTGGTATTTGAATTCTAGGAAACGTTCGCTTCGCAGATAAGACTAATAATTAAAAAATTTATAAATCCTAAATCCTATAAACTCTCTTCGTTCAGACAATATAGGATTCTTAACGGATTTATAAATTTTTTAATTAAAGTCTTATTGCTGCTTGCTCAAATGTTTCTGCGTATTCAAATAACACGCTGGGTTTTGATGTTTTGAAACATCCCCTTATATTTTAAATTATAATTGTTTTTCCTTCAGGTATTCTTCTTCATATTTCAGAAGCTTATTGATAACTTTGTCAGTAACCTTATTTATCTTATCAAAATCCATATTAGGAATAAAATAAGTTTCCAAATGGTCATGAAGGGCCTTAGCAGAAGCTATAGTCTTAAGTCCTTTATCGAGAAGTTCATAGAACATTTCCATATCAAATTTTATTTCTTCTTTATTTTTGCCTATAAAATAGGAATTTAAGAGGTTATCCATATAAATTTGATTGCCCTCAAATTTTCTTTGATTTATTTCGTTAGAGGTTACTATAGCTGTACTAAGTTTAGGTATAAAAATATGCTCAAGTCTTTCAGGAATTAATGGATCATGGAAGAATTCAACAGATAAGCCTCTTTTCAGAGCTTCATTGGAAATATAATCTAGCACATCAGTTTTTCCTGTACCAGGACCTCCATTTAAGACAAAAACCTTTTCATAGTATTCTAGTATAGTATCTACAAAGGTTATTATCCCTTTTGGTGTAAAAGCAGTTGCAAATAGATGTCTCTCACTAGCATCACCAGTTACCGGGGTAGTAAATATCTTTTCTTTTAATTCTTCCATTAATTTATTTAATTTTCCTTTATTTAAAGCTTCATTATTATAGTTGCTCCAATCCTCATGTACAGCCTTAGCCGCAGCAATAAATCTATAAGCACGTCTGAAGGTTTTTCCAACTTCTTTATTTATGTCTATAATATTTTTTCTATATTGCTTAAAACCTTCTTCATTCCAACATTCACCCATGTGAAGTATTTCATCTACAGCCCCCGGATTCACAGGATCAACTACATGTCCTGTGGTCTCGTAAACACAAAAAACAATAAGAAGGAAGTAAGCTATCTGATTTATTATATTTATTTTAAAAGTCTATATGAATGAAGTTTCCAATCAATGGTTCGTTGAGAGTTAGTTTTAAGTTTAAAACTAACTCTTTTTTGATTTGGTATTTTATCATAATCTAATCAATAAATCAAAAAAATATATTTTGATTTTTAACGACTTCAAGTATTAACCTGTTTTTCAGAAAAAGATAGGCTCACTTTGTTGGTAATTAATATCTGCGACTTAACTAAACTATTCTTATAGAGATTATTGATATTGCAGGGTTAACAGCTAATAAAGTGAGTTTAAGTATTTGGGAAACAGGATATAAAGTTATGGTACATACTTTAAATTTACTTTATAAAATTAATAAGGAATATGTTCTAAGTCTAAATAGCACTATTACTGAAAGGGGTGATGGAATACTGATAGATGTTATAAGGGAGGGAAAAACTGAGGTTTTAGTTAGAGTTGGGATAGACCTGACAATAATGCTTAATAGAAATAAGATCACTGAAGATGATTATTCATTAATAATGGACAAACTAGAGGATTACATTACAAGGTTTATAGCTGAGGAAGTCGATATTCCTAAACTAACAAGAATCGATTATAAGTTAGATGTAAGAGAAGAGGATTCTGTAAATAGGGAAGACTTATTCATAGTATTAAACAAGTTAAAACCTAAGCATGGATTTTTAAAGAAAGCAGGCAAGTAAATAAATTGTACCCATTGTCAAAGACAAATTGAAAGAGGTTGTCCACCTAGATTTTATATATAGGTGGATATTCAGTAGTGCGCCCAGCATGGGCGCAATCTAACGGGCGAAAGTCCCGAGTGCGGGTTGATAGTGCCAAGCACATAGCCAAGAGCAAGGGTATCCACCGTAAGGTGGAATCTGAAGGAAGCTGGAGTGTTATTTTGCAAAATAACAATAACAGCAACTGTTAAGTTAGTACTAGAAGATAAGATGCCTGTCGCTGATATAGCAAAGGAAAAGGGTTAGAACCTTGAGCAATCAGGGTTCTTTTCTTATGCAAAGGTTATATGGTGTCAAAAACTCAAATCGAGGAAGCACATAAATTTTTAATTGTATATAAAACTCAGCTACTGAACTACTATAGTAATCAATAAATTACCAAGTATGTGCAAAAAATTAAAGTGTTATCCCATTATCAAATTTTCACGTGTTAATAATTTTTTTATAATAGAAAATAGTTTAAATATTTTTATTTAATATAGTTGATTTTATCATAATCATTTGATATAATTTAAATATGAAATTCAATTTCACATAGTGAAATTCGTGAAAACGATACCTATATTGGAGGTGGTTTATTAAGCTAATAAGTATATTTTTAGTAACAACTTAAATGATTAGAAAATAGGGGGTTTTTGTATTGAAAGAAAAGTCAAATTTAAAAAAATGGGGTACCCTTATTCTATGTGGAATGGCAGGTAGTGTAATCTATAAGCTACCATATTTGAGGGAAACTTATTATGCAGCCATGCAACAAGCAATTGGAGCAACCAATGCACAATTAGGGTTATTGATGAGCGCGTACGGTCTTGTAAATTTTATACTATATCTTCCTGGAGGATGGGCAGCTGATAAGTTTTCTGCAAGAAAGCTTATGACATTCTCACTAGTTTCTACGGGTATCACAGGTTTTTATTATGCAACATTCCCACCATATATTATGGTAGTACTGCTCCATGCGTTGTGGGCAGTTACAACAGTATTCACATTCTGGGCAGTTTGCGTAAGAATTATTAGAGAATTAGGAGAAAGTAAGGAACAAGGTAGACTTTATGGTTTTTGGTACCTAGGTAAAGGAATAACATCTATAATTCTTGGATTTATATCAGTTCCAATATTCACGAAATTTGGACAAGGAGTTGGCGGATTAAGAGCAACCATCATTTTCTATTCAGTTATTACAGTAGCTGTGGGTATTTTATCTTGGTTTGTACTTGATGATGAAACTAAAGCAGGAGAAAAGAGTAATTTTAGTTTTAATCAAATGAAGTATGTATTTAAAATGCCTTCTGTATGGATGGCTGGTATAGTAACTTTCTGTATGTGGAGTATTTATATTGGTTTTGGTATGGTTACACCTTATTTATCTAATATTTTTCATATGAGCCAATCTAATGTTGCAATAGCTAGTATCTTAAGAGCATATGTGTTATTTGCAATTGGTGGATTAGTTGGAGGACAACTTGCAGACAGATGCAAGTCTAGAACTAGATTTATGATTTATGCATTCATAGGCATGATTATATTTACAGGAGCATACATTTTGATTCCTGGTAATACAAGCTATATTACTATTGCACTTATTAATATGGTTGCACTTGGTGCATTTGTTTATTCTGCAAATGCAGTATTCTTCTCTATCATTGATGAAGTAAAAATTCCCCATCATCTAACTGGAACTGCAGCTGGTTTAATATCAATGCTTACATACTTGCCAGAAATATACTTGTATACTGAGGTAGGTAATATGGTTGATAGAACTCCTGGTATAGGTGGTTATCAACATGTATTCATCTTTATGTTAGTAACTGCAATTGTTGGGTTAATAGCTGCATTTATTCTTCAAAATATGAATGCAAAAGCTAATGCTAAAAGAGATTCTGAGAGTGGAGTAGTTTCTGGAACTGCGGTACAAGACTAATATTTTCAGAATATATATAAATAGATTGCTAGAAATAATTGTAGACTAAGAATAGGAAATTTAAAAATAATATCAAGCTGTAAGTATTTTAGTTTTATTAAGTTTTTTAAATTTAGAATATCTAATTTTATTATATTAATAAACTTTAAATGCTTACGGCTTTTAAAGAATGAATTATAATAAGTGAGGGCAATATTTATGAAGACTTTAAATGAACAAATTAAAAAAGTACCTATTCATGCAGAAGTTGATGTATTGGTTGTAGGTAGTGGGCCATCTGGTTTGGCAGCTGCCATAGCAGCAGCAAGAGAAGGAGTAAGTACTCTTTTACTAGAACGATATGGGTGTTTTGGTGGAGTAATCAGCCAGGTTGGAGTAGAAGGGTTTGCGTGGTATAGACATGATAAAACAATCGAAGCAGGAGGGCTTGTTTTTGAATTTGAAAATAAGTCAATAGAGCTTGCTGGTGATAATGCTGAATGTCAGTCCAATAGTCAGGCACTAGATGCTGAGATGTTTAAATATGTAGCTGATGTTATGATACAAGAAGCTGGTGTAAGACCACTCTTACATTGCACAGCGGTTGATGTTGTAATTGAGGATGATATCATTAAAGGAGTTATTACTGAAAGTAAATCAGGACGTCTTGCAATTCTTGCGAAGAGAGTAATAGATTGTTCAGGTGATGCAGACATTGTAGCATTGGCAGGGGCTCCTTATACTAAAGCACCTAAGGACAAACTCATGAGTGTTACCACTTTATTTAACTGTAAGGGTGTGGATGTAGAGAAATTTAAGTCTTATGTAAAAAATGAACTTAAACCTACCTATAAGGATTGGGGAGGGTATTGGTCAATTCAAACCACAGGAAAAGAAGATGACTTATTTAGTCCTTATTTTGAAAGACCATTTGTGGAAGGAATAGAAGAAGGTATAGTTCCTAAGGAAGAAAATGTATGTTTAGGTGGGACATGGAGTAGTGCTACTGAAAACGGAGAAGTTACCCAGCTTAATACTGTCTTTATTAGTAATATAGATTGTACAGATGTAGAAGACTTAACTAAAGCAGAAATTGTAGGTAGAAGAAACGCACTTAATTGTGTTGAAATATTAAGAAAAAAGGTTCCTGGATTTGAAAATGCAAAGTTGCGTAACTTTGGAATGACTCTTGGAACTAGGGAATCAAGAAAAATTGAAGGTCATTATTGTTTAACTGCTGAAGATGTTATGGGAGAGGCAAGATTTGAAGATACAATTGCAATTTTTCCAGAATTTATAGATGGTGTAGGATACTTAATTCTACCTACTACAGGAAGATACTATCAAATACCTTATAGATGTATTGTTCCTAAAAAAATTGATAATCTTCTTGTTGCTGGAAGAACTATATGTGGAGACAAAATAGCACATGTTTCATATAGAAATATGGCCTGTTGTGTAGCTACAGGTCAAGCCGCAGGTGTTGCTGCAGCTGTATCAATTAAGGAAGGTGTAACTACTTCCAATGTAGATGTAAAGAAGGTTCAAGAGGCACTTATTAAACAGAATGTAAGAGTATTTTAGTATAAAATACCATTAAGTAAGCTACTATGTATATAGCTGTAATGATTCGTTTTAAATAGAGACAAAAGTTATGAGTTTAAAATTGAAGATCTATTAAAGGTTGAATCACTTAGTTTTAATTAATAGAAAAATTTATATAGTGTTGCTTTGTAGCATGAATTTAAAAGTAAATAAATTCATGCTACATTTATACAAAGAAATAAAATGGAGCTATATAGTTACTATGAAAATAATCTAAATATAACATATAATTATTCTTAATATATAGGGAGAGTTAGGAAAACAATTTCAGGCGTTTTTTAAAAATAAGTTTTTAATAAGATTTTGCTTGAAATCTCGAGGGGAAGATTAAAAAATAACCCTACTAGATTGAAATAAATTAATGCTAAGGGGTTCGGAACATATTTAAAAAAATAGAGGAGTGAGAGAAAATTATTAATACTGAAGAAGTTGATGTAGTTGTAGTAGGAGCAGGTCCAGCAGGTTTGGCTGCAGCTATTACAGCGGCAAAACAGAATCTTAAAGTAATGCTGTTAGATGTTAACAATAAAATTGGAGGGGTTATGGCTTACTGCCCTGGAATGATGTTAGGAGCAGGATATCCGTGTGATGAAAGTATAGGAGGGTTTTTTGAAGAATTCATTCAAAGACTTTATAAGAAAGGTAAGGCAGAAAAAAGAAAAAGTCGTATTCCAGAGTTTGGAGCAGAGGTCATTTATGATCATGAAGCAGCTATATCTGAACTTTATGATATGTTAGAAGAAGTTGGAGTAGATTTGCATCTAATGAGTATTCCAACCAATGTAATAGTTGAAGACGAGGAAATTAAAAGAATAGATTATGCAGATATGAATGGAATTCATAGTATAAGTGCAAAAATTTTTTTGGATTGTAGTGGTAATGGTGATATTGCAGTAAAGGGCGGAGTTCCATTTAAATTAGGAAATGATAAAGGACAAATGATGGGGCCAACTATGACTTTCTTTATGGAAAATGTTGATTGGGATAAAATTGATGAAAATCAAGATTTATATTTAGAAGATATTGCAAAACAAGGAATCTTAAAAAAGAAAATACATTCTGATATTAGACAAATTTATATGGTAAAGGGCTTTAGAAGTGGAAGTGTTTTCTTTAATACGGTTACACTCCATGATGTTGACGGGACAAATAATAATGATATAATTAAGTCTTCTAATGAAGCACGTAGACGATGCATACAATTAGCAGATTATTGTAGAGAAACACTTCCTGGTTTTGAAAACGCATACATAAATTATATAGGTCCTCTTGTTGGAATTAGAGAAACTAGAAAGCTAGAGGGACTTCATACTATTACAATAGAAGAAATTAGTAAGGCTACAAAATTTGAAGATGGGATTGTTGCATGTGATAATCCTATAGATGATGTATTTAGAGGGGGAGAAGAGTTTTTTTCAAATGAAAGGGCATTAGAAGAAGGAAGGTATTATACAATACCATTTAGAGCACTTGTGCCCCAAAAAATAAAGAATTTAATGTTTGCAGGAAGGTGCTTATCTGCTGATGATTTAGCTTTTGCTTCAGTTAGGGGAATGCCACAATGTATGTTAATGGGACAAAGTATAGGAATAGCATCTAAATTAGCTATACAAAAAAATATTGCTGTTCAAGATATTAATTATAGAGAGATTATTGAGAAAATGGTTAGTTTAGGGGTAAATAAAATATAATGAATAGGTGATATAATAAGTAGCTATTTAATGTATTGAAAAGATATAAGGCCATACTTGATACAATATTGTTGAATTCTAATATGAATTTCAGGATTTATTATTTAAAGTGATTTTTAAAATTTCAAAAACTTAGGAGGATTATATATGAATCCTACTTTTTGTCCTAGAAAGACATTTATGCATTTGACACTTCTTTAATAAAAAGTTATATTTAACAAATAAAATATAAGGTAGGGCATAGAAATGAATAACAAGTTTAGAAAATATATGGCAATATTAGCATTAGGTATAAGTGGAGGATCTATATATCTTCTTCCATACATAAAGTATATTTTTTATAACCAGCAAATTGAAGCTATGGGGATCACAAATCAACAATCAGGTTTTCTTCTTACTATGTATGCTATTGGAAATGTTCTTCTTTATATTCCAGGTGGAATTCTTGCTGATAAATTATCACCTAAAAAATGCTTGTTATTTTCTCTTATAAGTACAACAATGTTATCAGTGTTATTTGCTTTTACATTAAGTTATAACATAGCATTAGTAATATGGCTATTACTATCATTAACAACAATACTTGTATTCTGGGCATCATTAATAAAAACAGTAAGAATGATTGGAACAGATGAAGAACAAGGAAGAGTGTTTGGTATTTATTATGCTGTAAATGGTATTACAGGTGCAGCGGGCAATGCTATAGCTTTATGGGCAAGTAGAAGTGCCGTGTCTGCAAGAGCAGCAATGTTTAATGTTGCAATGGTCTATTCTGCAGTTACTGTAATTGCTGCTTTGATGATTGGATTATTTATAGAAAATAACAAAGGACCAATAGTTAAAAAATCAGAAGAAGATAATTTTAATGTAGGGGATGCCGTTAATTTATTGAAGAACCCATCTGTTTGGTTATGCTCTATAATTATATTTTGTGGGTATAGCCTGTATACAAGTACTTCATATTTTACGCCCTATTTAACATCGGTATTTGGTATTTCTTCAACAAAATCGGGTATATATTCTATTATAAGAAATTATTTATTTATGTTATTAGCTCCAATATCCGGATTTATAGCAGATAGAATATTTAAATCTACATGCAAGTGGATAATGACTGGTTTCTTTATCTCAGTTATATTATTTGTTGGAGTATTAATAATTCCGGAAGGAACAAATGCTGCTATTATTGGTATATACACACTTTTACCTGGTGCATTTGCGCTAGCTGTTTATGGAATTGAATTTTCTGTAATAAGTGAGAGCAAAATACCCCAAATTTATACTGGAACTGTTGTTGGAATAGCTTCTGTTATCGGATATTCACCAGACTTATTCATAGATGTACTTTATGGTTCATGGCTTGATAAGTATGGAAACACTGGTTATACTTATATATTCATATTTATTGGTGTAATTTGTGTAGTTGGACTTACTTCAGCATATATACTTAGGCGTCACACCATTGCTAGTATTTTACATACAAAACAACAGAGTGTGATGAGTAATTAATTTTTATGGAAAACTAATATTAAGTTATAATAGAAGATAAAAATAGCATAGTGGATTGGACCACTATGCTATTTTTACTTGAAATTTTAATAATGTCCCAATTTTTGTGAAATCTTTTTTGCAGTATCTAAAATAATAGGCTTTATTTCTTCTATTCGATTCATTGACATTCTTCCAACAGGTCCAGTAACACTGATGCCGGCAACTACCTTGCCAGTATAATCTCTAATTGGTGCTGCTATACATCTTACACCTAGTTCACATTCTTCATCATCTAAACAATAGTTATTTACTCTAAGCTTATCTAGTTCAGCTAGTAATTGTTCTAGTGTTGTAATTGTATTAGGAGTAAATTTAATTAAGCCTTTTTTCGAAATAAGTTCTTTAATTTCTTCTTTACTATAATTTAGTAAAATTCCTTTTCCGACACCCGTTGTATGCAAAGGTGCACGTTTACCTATTCTCTGTGTAATTTTAAGTATGCTGTCAGTTCTATCACAAATATCAATATATACTACCTCCATATCACCTTCAATAGCCAAACTTGTAGCCTCTTGACATGTTTCTGAAAGCTCTGCTAGATAAGGATGGGCAATATCTCTAATATTACTTTGACTAGATACTTTACTACCAATGTATGCAAACTTTAATGAAAGATAATATCGCAAAGTTTTTGGATCCTGATTAACATAATTATAAATTGCTAAAGTATTTAATAATCTGGAGGCCGTACTTGTTGGTAGTTCAGTCTGTTCCGAAATATCTTGTAGTCGCATAGGTTCTTTACAATTAATCATTACCTCGATTATTTGAAGTACTTTTTCAACTGATTGATTAGTTTTAGCAAGTTTCTGTTTCATAATTACTCCTCTTTCTTTTAATTGTTTTAACATATAATACAGTTATTTGAAATTTAAGTATTTAGAATTATATTTGAATTAAAGAGACTGTTAAAACTTATGATAAAAATACTACATCAAAATACGGTTATTTTTTATAATTGAACATTGAAATTTCACTCTATAAATTACTTTTTTATTATACACTTCCTATTGTAAGATGACAAGATTTTACTTAACGTTAAACTTTAGATTTTAAATAAAATCCTAATATCAAATAGTCTATATGTTTTTAACATTTTATAGTTGATTTGAGGATAGTAATTATGGTACAATAAAAATGTGAAATTGAATTTCACTATGTGAAATTAAAAGCATTATAATGCTAGATAAATAAAAAATCAGTCTGAAAATAGGGTGGAAGCCGATACTATACTACAAGACTAACACTATAAAATTTGAATAAATAAGTACTATATTAGGTAATTAACATAAGGTTCTAGGCATGGAACCTTTTGGGACGACTGAATTCTCAAATGTTCAAATTAAATTTTCGATTTAGTTCCTTATTTTCAAAAATATCTGTTTAAAAATTGGAGGGGAAATGAAATGAAAAACAAAAAATTATTAATGATACCAGGACCAAGTCCGGTAGTAAGGTCAATTCAAGATCAGATGGGGAGAGAAACAGTAGCTTTTGGCGATCCGGAATTTGTAAAGGATTTTAAAGAGCTGATTGAAGATCTAAAGGTTTTATTGAAAGCTAGTGGAGAAGTGTTTATAGTTGCTGGTACAGGTACGATGGGAATGGAAATGGCAATTGCAAATACAACTAAAAAAGGAGATAACATTCTAATAGTATCTCATGGTTTCTTCGGTGACAGATTCATTGACCTATGTCAAAGAAAAGGCCTAAATGTTGATATATTATCTAGTGAATGGGGAAAAATCGTTCCTGTAAATGAAATAGAGAAAAAGTTGATGGAAAAGAATTACGCAGCAGTTACAGTGACACATGTTGATACTTCTACAGGTGTATGCGCACCGGTGTCGCAAATTGGAAACGTAGTGAAGAAATTCAAGGATACATTACTAATTGTTGATGGTGTATGTGCTACAGCAGGAGAGCCTGAATATGTGGATGATATGGGTATAGATGTACTTTTGACGGGATCTCAAAAGGCATTTGGAATCTCACCAGGACTGACAATGGTTTGGGCAAGTAAAAGAGCACTTGAGAGACGTAAATCATTTGGAACTATACCAGAATTCTATATAGATTTTGAAAAGTGGCTTCCAATCATGGAAAACCCAGCTAAGTATTACGCAACACCAGCAGTAAATCTAATTTGGGCATTAAAGGAGTCTGTCAGAATAATAAAAGAAGAGGGAATGGAAGAAAGGTATGGAAGACATAGAAAAATAGCAAAAGCTATGCAGACAGCATTAGAGTCCCTAGGATTTAAAATATTGGCAGAGGAGAATAATAGAGCAGTTACGTTATCAAACCTAATTTATCCTGAAGGGATAGATGATGTTACGTTTAGAAATATTCTATCAGAAGAAGGAATTATGGTTGCAGGTGGACTAGCTGATTATTCAGGTAAGATGTTTAGATTAGGTCATATGGGAAACATAGACGTACATGATATAGTGGCAGTAATAGCTACTATAGAGAGAACATTATACAGAGTAGAAAAGCACACCGATTTAGGTAAAGGTGTTGGTATTCTTATGAATGAATTATTAAAGGGCTAGTAATTTATCTAAAAACAGCATAAATTTTGATGAAAATCTTAAAAAATATATAGTAACAAGTGAAAATGCTACTGAACGAATGAGCTTGCAATGCATTGCTTGATTCAGCTTTAGTAGTATTTTTCATTTTCAGAACTTTGTTATTGATTTGTTACCACTTGTAGATTCTATTACGGTAAAACATAGCAATACTATTATAAATTTTGGATATGTTTGTAACTCCATCCAATAAAATAAATTCAAAATATTATGTAGGTTAAGGCTTGTGTTTTTTTAAAAAATGCTATATAATGAAATTACATTTTACAGAGTGAAATTAGGAGGAATTAAAATGAAAGTATCAGAAGTAATTGTTAAAATTTTAGAAAAAGAAGGTATTACGGATGCATTTGGTATTCCAGGAGCTGGTATTAATGGTCTTTATAAATTTATGGCAGAAAGTAAAATAAAGCATTATACACATAGACATGAAGAAGCTTGTGTTCATGCGGCAGGTGGCTACTATCGTGCGAGTGGTAAAATGGCCGTTGCATTATGTACATCAGGACCAGGAGCTACAAATTTCGTAACTGGCATTTACACTTGTAATATAGATAGCATTCCACTTATAGCACTTACAGGACAAGCTGTAAGTGCACAATTAGGAAAAGACGCATTTCAATGTGTAGATATTGCTAAAATTTGTGAGCCTATAGCTAAAAAAACATATTGTATTCTAGATTCAAATGATGTAGTTTCTACATTCCAAGAAGCTTTTCGTATTGCAAAAGAAGGAAAGCCAGGTCCAGTAGTAATTGATTTACCATTAGATATTCAAAATTCAGAGATTGAGTTTGATATTGATAATTACAAGCCACTTACATATGAAACACCTGCTCCTTCAGCAGAAGATATAACTAAAGCTATTGAGATGATTAAAGCTGCTAAAAAACCTATTATGTTAATGGGTGGTGGAGTTGTTCTTTCAAATGCTACCGAAGAATTTGTAAAGCTTGCAGAGAAACTAAATACCCCTGTTATAACAACATATATGGCAAAAGGTTGTATACCTGTAGAGCATCCATTAAATGCAGGTCATTGTGGAATTCAAGTTGGTCAGCCAGTTGGAAATGCAGTATTTCTTGAATCAGATGTTGTATTGGCAATTGGTACACGTTTTACTGACAGACATACAGGTGATGTGAAAGTTTACCAAGGAGATCGTAAATTTATTCATATCAATATAGAAGCAAATGAGATTAATAAAATTTTCCCTGCAGATTTAGGCATTGTAGCTGATGCTAAAAAAGCTATTTTAGCATTAAGTGCAGAAGCAGACAAAGTAGGTGAATTTGGAGTATCCGAACTTGCAGTTAAGATTCCCACTATGCGTAAGGAACTTGCACGTAAAGTTGATTACGATTCAACACCTATTAATCCTCATAGAGTTTTCCATGAACTTAATCAATATTTTGGTGATAATGCTATTTTCACAACAGGTTGTGGTATTACACAAATTTGGTCAGGTCAATTACAAGAAGTAGGTAAACCTCGTCATTATTTACCATCAGGTGGTGCAGGTTGTTTAGGTTATGATATTCCTGCAGCATTTGGTGCTGGAATAGCTACTGGTAAACAGACAGTTGCGGTTATGGGAGATTTCGGATTTACATTCCATGTGCAAGAACTTGCAGTATGTGCTAAATTTAATGTTCCAGTTATCGTTGTTATTGTTAATAATGCATACCTAGGTTTAATCCGTCAAAATCAGAAATATGGTTATGGATATGAATATGCTGTAGAAATGGCAGAAAATCAAGGCATTATGGATTATGTCAAAGTTTCAGAAGGATTTGCATGCTATGGTGAAAGAGTATTTAATGCTGAAGATATTCCAGCTGCTCTTAAACGTGCACAACAATCTGGTAAGCCAGCTGTAATAGATATAGTATGTGATCCTAATGTAGATTGTTCAATGGGGTCAGCATTAAATAATGTAAGAGAATTTGTTTATTAATTTATTATTTAAGCAGATTTAGATAAGGAGGGCACTATTGTGATTGAATCTATAAAGAAATACATGAAAGTGGGTTTAATACATTTTATGGCATATCCTTCTACAATAAAGGGAGAAGGACCTATATTAGAAACGGTAAAAAAAATAGCATGTGATGATTATTTTGATGCTATTGAAGTATCATGGATCAAAGATAATGTAGTAAGAACTATAGTATCTAAAATGCTAGAAACTTCAAAACTTACAATAGCTTATGGAGCACAGCCAAGGCTTTTAACTACTGGATTCAATATTAATGACTTAGATGAAGTTAAGCGCTTGAAAGCTTTAGAAAGTTTAAAAGAAGGAATAGATGAAGCTGTTGAATTAGGGGCTATAGGGTTAGGTTTCTTAGCTGGGAAATATGAAGAAGATACAAAGGAAGAGTCATACAAATGTTTGGTAAAATCCACTAAAGAACTTTGTGCCTATGCTAAGCAAAAAGGCAATTTAAAAGTTAATTTAGAAGTATTTGATTATGATATAGATAAAAAAAGCTTGATAGGACCAGTGAAATTGGCTAAAAGATATGTAGAAGAAGTTAGAAAAGAGTATGATAATTTTGGTCTTATGGTAGATTTAAGCCATATACCACAATTACATGAAACAAATGAAGAATCCCTTTTACCTATAAAGGATTATATTACACATGTGCATATTGGAAATTGTGTAATAAAACCAGGTTATGAAGCTTACGGTGACACTCATCCAAGGTTTGGATTTCCATATAGTGAAAATGATGAAGAGGAACTTTTAGAATTTTTAAAGATGCTCTTTGAAATAGGCTATTTAGGAGAAGGCAAGTGTCCTATAGTAAGTTTTGAAGTAAAACCATGGGGAAATGAAGATCCTGACGTGGTAATAGCCAATGCAAAAAGAACCCTTAATGCTGCATGGGCAAGATTGGAATTATAAAAAACAAAGATAGGAGAAAGATGAAGATGAAAATAGTTGTATTAGATGGCTATACTTTGAATCCTGGGGATTTAACATGGGATGAACTTAAAAAGTATGGAGAAGTAATTGTATATGATCGTACTCCTAAAGAAAAAATTATCGAAAGAATAAGTAATGCAGAAGTAGTGTATACCAATAAGACTCCACTAACAAGAGAAACCTTTGAAGCATGTCCATCAATAAAATTTGTTGGTGTTTTAGCAACAGGATATAATATCGTAGATGTTGAGGCTGCAAAAGAAAAGAAAATACCTGTTTGCAACATTCCAACTTATGGTACAGCAGCTGTTAGTCAATTCGTTATCGCATTATTAATGGAAATGTGCCATCATGTATGGGTGCATAGTGAATCTGTAAAAGCTGGTGAATGGACAAATAATTTAGATTGGTGTTATTGGAAGTACCCACTGGTAGAACTAGAAGGAAAAAGTATGGGTATTATTGGATTTGGACGTATTGGACAGGCAACAGCTAAAATTGCTCAAGCATTAGGAATGAATGTTTTAGCTTATGATGCTCATCGAGATAAAAGTTTAGAAACTGATACCTTAAAGTATGTATCTTTAGAAGAGTTATTAAGAGAATCAGATGTAATATCGCTTCATTGTCCTCTTTTTGAGAGTACACAAGGAATGATAAATAAAGATTCTATAGCTAAAATGAAGGACGGGGTATTAATTATTAATACTTCTAGAGGACCATTAATAGTAGAAAAAGATTTAGCAGAAGCGCTAAATACAGGTAAGGTAGGAGGAGCTGCAGTTGATGTAGTTAGTACAGAACCAATAAATGCAGATAATCCTCTGCTTAAGGCAAAAAACTGTATAATAACACCTCATATAGCATGGGCACCAAAAGAGAGCAGAGGACGCCTTATGCAAATAGCTGTAGATAATTTGGGAATGTTTTTGAAAGGTACTACAGTTAATCAAGTAAATAAGTAAATGTAAGCTAACATTACCAAGAGGTTATCTCAAGGTAGATATATTTAATATTTCTATTTTGAGATAACATTTTTTCATAACAACCAATAAATATAAATAAGTATCTTTGAAAACGTTATTTTAAAGGTAAGAAATATATCGTCTAAACATAATTTTACCAACACTAACTCTAACTGTATAAAATGAATAACTATTAATTTTTTAATAAGGGAGGATATTCATGAATAAGTTAATTAATATTCCAGAAAATGTAGAAAAAGAAATGCTTGATGGAATGGTAAAGGCCCATCCTGAGTATATAAAAAAGCATGGGGAATTTAATATATTATTGAGAGCAAATAGAAAAGAAAAAAAAGTAGCATTAGTTAGCGGAGGTGGAAGCGGACATGAACCATCTCATGCTGGATTTGTAGGTTATGGAATGCTAGATGCTGCTGTGGCAGGAGCTGTATTTACATCACCAACTCCAGATCAGGTGTTTGAGGCAATAAAATCAGTTGATGAAGGTAAGGGCGTTTTGTTAATAATAAAAAATTATTCCGGTGACATTATGAATTTTGAAATGGCAGCTGAATTAGCTGAAATGGAAGGTATAAGGGTTGAAAAAGTAATTGTAAATGACGATGTTGCAGTGAAAGATAGTTTATATACTGCAGGTAGAAGAGGCGTTGCCGGAACAGTTTTTGTACATAAAATTGCAGGAGCACTGGCAGAACTAGGAGCAACACTGGATGAAGTAAAGAAAGTTGCAGAAAAGGTAATTTCAAATGTTAGAACGATGGGAGTTGGGATAAGTGCTTGTACTGTTCCAGCAGCAGGAAAGCCTGGATTTATATTAGGTAAAAACGAGATGGAAATGGGTATTGGAATTCATGGTGAGCCAGGAACCTATAGGGGTGACTTGAAATCCGCTGATGAAATTACTTCATGTCTTCTTGAAAATATACTTAACGATATGAATCTTGAAGATAATGATGAGGTGGCGGTACTTGTAAATGGAATGGGAGCAACTCCTTTAATGGAATTATACATTGTTAATAGAAAGGTTCATGAGCTGTTAAATAGTAAAAATATAAAAATTCACAAGACATATGTTGGAAATTATATGACAGCTATCGAAATGGCTGGATGTTCTGTGACTATTTTAAAATTAGATAAAGAGCTAAAAGAGTTACTGGATGAAAAATCCGAGACAATTTCGTTTTAATATTAATCAGGAGGCAACAAATATGACAATTTCAAGTGAGAAGATTGTTGAAGCAGTTATACAGATTTCAGAGGAAATTAAAAAGAGTAAGCAATATTTAACTGACTTAGATGCTGCAATAGGGGATGGAGATCACGGTATTAATATGGCAAGAGGATTTGAAGCAGTTGAAAGCAAAATTGAGGAGGTTAAATCAAAAGATATTGGGAGTATATTGAAAACTACAGGAATGACTTTAGTATCATTTGTAGGAGGAGCTTCAGGGCCACTCTACGGTACGGCTTTCATGAAAGCAGGGCAGGTTGTTTCGGGAAAAGATGAAATTGATGCACAGGATGTTATCATTATGATGGCTGCAGCAGTAGATGGAATAAAGCAAAGAGGAAAAGCTGAGGTCGGGGATAAAACTATGTTGGATGTAATTGTCCCATCAATGGAAGCATATAAGAAAGCAATTTCCGAAGGAAAAAATATTAAGCAAGCTTTTGAATTAGCTTATGATGAAGCACAAGTTTCCTTAGAAAAGACTAAGTCATTGGTGGCAAAGAAGGGTCGAGCAAGTTATTTGGGAGAAAGAAGCTTGGGATTTCAGGATCCAGGAGCTACTTCAGCAGCAATAATGTTCGGAGTATTCAAATCTATTTAAAAACAGGAGGATAATATGGTAGGAATTGTAATTGTTTCTCATAGTAATAAAATTGCAGAAGGATGCAAGGAACTAGCAGAACAAATGGTTGTAGATGATGTGAAAATTGAGGCAGCTGGCGGCTGTTTCGATGGAGGAATAGGTACTGATGTTAACAAAATACATCAATCTATATTAAATGTTATGAATGATGATGGAGTTGCTATACTTGTAGATCTTGGTAGCGCAGTTATGAGCTCTGAGATGGCAGTTGAAATGTTAGATGAAAAACAACAAAAATTAACCAAAATAGTTGATGCACCGTTGGTTGAAGGTTCAATAACAGGTGCGCTAGAAGCATCTATGGGGTCAAGTCTGGATTCATTAATCCAAGCTTTACAAGAAATGAAAACTCAAAGCAAATTCTAAATATCAGAATAGCATTTCAGTATAAAATTAAAAGAAGGTTAGAAGTATTATAAAAGCTGCTAATAAAAGATTATCATAAGGGAGGTGGAAGGCATGCAGATTATTATAGCCCCTGATTCCTTTAAGGGAAGTTGTAGTGCTGTAGAAGTAGCCAATAGCATGGAAAAAGGCGTAAAAAAAGTATTCCCCAATGCTATTACAATTAAAATTCCTATAGCAGATGGTGGGGAAGGGACAGTAGACGCAATAGTTATGGGAGCTAAAGGAGCATACAAGGAAGCCATAGTTAAAAATCCATTTGGGGAACCAATTAAAGCTTTATATGGTATATTACCTGATGGAAGTGCTGTGATTGAAATGGCTGCAGCCTCAGGAATTACGTGTATTCCTAAAGAAAAGCTCAATCCTATGATTGCCAGCACATATGGCACTGGAGAACTTATTAAAGCCGCATTAGATAATGGAGCAAAAAAAATCTTATTGGGAATTGGCGGAAGTGCTACAAATGATGGTGGTGTAGGCATGGCTATGGCACTAGGTGTTTCATTTCTAAATAAAAAAGGAGAATCCATTGGATTAGGTGGCGGCAGTTTAGGAGATATTCATACCATTGATATCAGTGGTATCGATGAGCGAATAAAAGATACTACTTTTATTGTAGCATGTGATGTAACTAATCCTTTATGTGGAAAAGACGGAGCTACAGCTGTTTATGGACCACAAAAGGGTGCTGCTGAAGAAATGATAAAACAATTAGATAATAATTTAAAACATTATGCTGAAGTTATAAAAAATGATTTAGGAAAAGATATATTAAATGTGCCAGGTACAGGAGCGGCAGGTGGTCTTGGAGCAGGTCTTTTAATATTTTGTAATGCCATCCTAAAATCAGGTATTAAAACAGTATTAGAAACAGTTCAGATTGAAAATTATTTAGCAAAAACAGATCTGATAATATCTGGAGAAGGAAAAATAGATTCGCAATCTTTATTTGGTAAGGTACCAATTGGACTTGCAGAAAAAGCAAAAGATTATAAGATTCCTGTAGTTGCTGTAGTTGGTGGAATAGGTAAAGGAATTGAAAAAATCTATGAAGCAGGGATAGATACAGTAACAACAATAGTTGATGGTCCTATAAGCTTAGAAGAAGCTATGGAAAATGCAAATTGTCTTATTGAAACATCTACAGAAAGACTTTTGAGAGCCATAAAAATAGGTATGAAGCTTAATTTATATAAAATATAAATACAAATTTAGAGGAGGAATTTTTATGAGAAAAGCATTTATTTGCCCAACAAAATATGTTCAAGGAGAAGATGAACTATTAAATCTTGGATACTTTGTTAAGACTTTTGGTGAATCAGCATTATTAATAGCACATCCAGATGATGTAGCACGTGTAAAGGACAAGCTAGATAGTACGGCGGAAAAATTTGGCGTAACCTTTGTTGAAAGTAAATTTAATGGTGAATGTTCACGACAAGAAGTTGCAAGGTTACAGGAAGTTGCAAGTAATAATGGGTGTTCATGTACCATAGGGTTAGGTGGTGGAAAAGCAATTGATACAGCAAAATGTGTTGCTGAAGGTGAGGCTTTAATTATTGTTCCTACAATTGCTGCAACAGATGCTCCAACTAGCCATTCAGCAGTATTATATACACCAGAAGGAGCTTTTGATGATTATGCTTACTTTAAACAAAGTCCTAGTGTAGTTCTTATTGATACTTCAGTTATTGCAAAGGCACCAACTCGCTTTCTTGTATCCGGTATGGGAGACGCTCTATCTACATACTTTGAAGCAAGAGCTACTGCCAATTCATACTCAAACGTTAATGCAGGATTGCCTTGTGGATTCCGTGAAGGAGTATGTGGACCTGCTAAGGCTACAAATACAGCATTTGCATTAGCTAAATTATGCTATGAAACACTTTTAAAAGATGGAGCAAAGGCTAAGACAGCTTGTGATTGCAATATGGTTACTCCAGCTCTAGAAAACATAATTGAAGCAAATATTTTGTTATCAGGTTTAGGATTTGAAAGTGGTGGTTTAGCTGGAGCACATGCTATTCATGATGGATTCACAATATTAGAAGGAACTCATAAATATCTTCATGGAGAAAAAGTTGCATTTGGTACAATTGCTCAACTTGTACTTGAAAACGCTGAACAAGAGGAGATAGATCAGGTACTGGATTTCTGTTTAAAAGTTGGATTACCAGTTTGCCTAGCTGATATAGGTGTTGAAAGTATAACAAGTGAAGAACTTTTTGAAGTAGCAAAAAAAGCATGTATTTTGGAAGAATCTATACATTCTATGCCATTTCCAATTACAGTGGAGGCAGTTGCAGCAGCAATTATGACTGCTGATAGGATTGGAACAACCTATGCTATAAAACAAAATGTTCATTAAGCACATAGGTTTAATAAGAGTTTTAGTAAATATAACCAGTGTATTACATTTGATATAAATAAGTCTATTTTCAACTATAAATATGAACTCTTTAGAATAAACTTATAAACTATTCTAGAGAGTTTTTATTTATAAATAATTTTATGAGAATATAAAATGAATATTAGAGTATCAAATAAATTAAAAAATATTATCCTTTGCCAAATATCAAAAAAATTAATAATAGGCACAAAGGGGTATATTTGTAAAGGAGAAAAATAATAATGAAACTTTTAAGACAATTTACAATAATACTTGTTATATGTTTTTTAGGTGAGGTCATTAACAAATTATTTAAAATACCTATACCAGGAAATGTAATAGGTATGATTTTATTACTTTTAAGCTTGATGTGTGGAATAATAAAGCTTGAACATATTGAAAAAGTTAGTGAGTTTCTTCTTAGTCACTTATCTTTCTTTTTTGTTCCAGTAGGAGTTGGAATAATATCTTGCTTAAATGTGATGAAGGGTGAATGGCTTCCTATTTTAGCTATTATTGTAATGTCTACTATAGTTGTTATGGCTACCACAGGAATAATTGTACAGTATTTAAAAGGAGACAAGTAGAATGGCAGAGTTAATAAATTCACCTTTATTTGGAATAATGTTATCTCTTTTAGCTTTTGAATTTGGTTGTATTTTATACAATAAGACAAAGATAGCTTTATTTAATCCTCTATTCGTAAGCCAAATATTAATTATTATATTTCTATTAAAATTTCATATTAGTTTAGAATTCTACAATAAAGGGGGGCAATTAATTTCATTCTTTTTAGGACCAGCTACGGTTGTACTGGCTGTGCCTTTGTATAGGAAGTTAAAGCTTTTAAAGGCAAATGCCTTTGCTATATTTACAGGGATAACTGTAGGATCAATTTTCGGCATGACAAGCATTATACTATTAGGACAAGCATTTGGATTAAATGAGCTTTTAAAACTATCAATGGTTCCTAAATCAGTAACTACTCCAATTGGAATAAGTATATCTTCACAACTAGGTGGAATCCCAGCTGTAACAGTTGCAGCTATAATTATAACTGGTATTTTAGGAGCTATCATTGGACCTTACATATGTAAAATATTTAGAATTAAAGATAGTGTTGCTATAGGTGTTGCTATGGGAACAGCTAGCCATGCTTTAGGAACTACAAAGGCATTAGAACTTGGAGAAACTGAAGGGGCCATGAGCAGCCTTTCTGTAGGTATAGCTGGACTTATAACTGTATTGTTAGCACCTATTATAGTTAAGTTTTTTATGTTTATGCATTTATTCTAACATAACCTGTATATGTGTTGATATACCATCGCTTATTATTGTTTCTTGATTATATGGATAAGTAAAGATTATGTTTACGTATCATAATAGAGCTATTTATTTAACATACTTCTTAGTAGATAAAATCTTCTTAAATATATTAATATTTATTGTTAAGGGAGAAAATTATGAAAAAAATTAATAGTATACAAACGAAATTTATAGTAATATCCATTTTATCTATTTTTATTACATTGTCAGCTATATGCGGAGTTATTTATTATAAAGTGAATAACCAAACTAGAACCGATTATTTTGAAAGTTCCAATGAACAAATGAAAATAGTAGAATCTTCTATCAATATGTTCTATAGTCAAATAGACAAAGATATTAACATGATGACTAATGATGCGAAATTAATGAAAGCAGATAGCACTATTACTACCTACAAAAATATTAGTGAGAAAATTCAAATGACTCCTTCAAAAAATGGAGGAATTGAACAAGAAATTTATGAGGTGTTTGATAATTATGGTAAAAACCATCCAGGAACATTATATGCTTATCTAGCATTAGAGCAAAATGGAGGGTATATTCAATGACCTGAATCAAAAATGGAAGTTGAAAATTATGATGCTAGCAAAAGAGAATGGTATAAAACTGCTATAGGTGGAAATGGCAAAATTGTTAGAACAAAGCCTTATTTTGATGTTGCACTTAATTCATTAATCACAAGTAATTTACGTTCTTTTACTGATAAAAACGGTAAACTATTGGGAGTAATTGGAATTGGTATACAACAATCTATAATTAGTGATACCTTAAACAAAATGAAAACTGGTAAAACAGGTTTTTTTATGTTAGTTCATAATACAGGTATTATTATGGCTGATGGCAGTAATCCAAAGAATAATTTTAAAAAAATAGAAGATGTGAAAATACAAGGACTAAATCAAATATTATCAAATAATTCCAAAGGTATTAGTGTTGTTATTGATGGAAAAAAGTATTTAGTTAATTAACATAAAGTTGATGGTACAGATTGGATATTAGCTTCATTAATATCAGAAAATGAATTAACATCAAGAGCGACAAATATAATTTATTTAATATTAATTATTTCTATAATATTATTAATAGGGATAAGTATAGTTATTTATATTATAACAACTAGAATTACTAATCCTTTAATAAAAATTACTAATGATTTAGAAATAATATCTAATGGAGATTTCACTCAAAATGTAGATAGAAAATATCTGTTAAGAAAAGATGAAATTGGTTACCTGGCAAAAGCTATGCAAAAAATTGAAGAAAATCTAAGAGAATTGCTTAAAAAAATAGTTATTACATCGGAACAAGTTGCGGCTTCCTCTGAAGAGTTAACATCTACGATACAACAATCTCAAGTATCATCACAAGGGGTTGCCAACACAATAGAAGAAATCTCTAAGGCTGCTACAGAACAAGCACAATGACCTTTCCCCAATAAAATAGACACACTAAACTCGTTATATCTCTTTTTTTCGTAGAATAGCTAATTATTTGATTTCACTATATAATTATTTTCTAGCTTGCTTTAGCATAAAATTCTTCAGGTGTAAGATAGTCATTAGACTCATGTGGTCTCTGCCTATTATAAAATATGTAAACATACTCAAATACAGCTGATTTGGCTTCCTCACGGGTTCTAAAGTGCTTTCCATAAAGCCATTCGCACTTAAGCTTACCCCAAAAGGACTCCATGGGAGCATTATCCCAACAGTTGCCCTTGCGTGACATACTGCAGGTGAGACCATACTTTTTTATAAGATTTTGGTAGTCGTAAGAGCAATACTGCGAACCTCTATCACTGTGTAAAATGACGCCGGCAGGCTTTCCAACTCGTTGATAAGCGTCATTTAAGGCATTAATTACTAATTCCTTAGTCATTCTTTCACACATAGATAAACCAACAACTTTTTGACCACATAGATCCATAATTCCAGCTATGTATAGCCATCCTTCATCTGTCCACAGGTAGGTTATATCACTGACCATTTTTTTCATTAGGTTTATCCAAAGAAAAGTTGCGATTAAGGATATTTTCTGCAACTGGAAGCTTATGATTAGAATTAGTGGTTGCCTTAAACTTCTTGGAGACCCTTGATCTTATGCCATTCTCAGTCATTAGACGTTCTACTCTTTTATGGTTAATAGGTTTAGTTGCTTCTTTATTTATAATTTTGGTAATCTTAATAGACCCAAAAACCTTACAGCTTTTATTGTGGATACTTTGGATTTTACTCAATAATTTTTTATTCTCTATTGTTCTTTGACTTTCAGGTCTCCTATCCCATGCATAGTAACTGCTTCTAGAAACACAGAGAACTTTGCACAGCTTCGCTATTCTATATTTTTTGCAGTTAGCTTTGATAAAATCAAACCTTTTTATTTTAGGTTCTTGGCGAAGAAAGCTGCCGCTTTTTTTAGTATTTCTACTTCCTCTTTAAGCTCTCGGTTTTCTTTCTCTAACTTTCGTAGTTTTTCATCCTCAGGGCTTAAGTTACCACTACTAGGGAAAGGAGCATTTGGTGAATGTTTATACTTTTTTACCCATCCTTGAAGTGTTGTAGGCTTTACTCCTAAATCGGTTGCCACCTTTGAAACTGGTTCCTTAGTTCTCTCAACTCTTTTTACTGCTTCTAATTTAAATTCTGCACTATACTGCTTATTCATTAAGATCATTCCCTTCACTTTTAGTATAACACGAGTTTCTTGTGTCTACAAAAGTGGGTAAGGGTCATGATTCAGCTGGATTTTATGCCTGTAGAGATGTTGATGGAGGAGGCTTGGACACCTCTACTATAGCTACTATTATTACTGCTGCTAAGACTAATGCTGTAGTATCAGCTTCAGATAATGCAATAACAAGTGCTACAACTGTCAGTCCCAATACTCTCAATAAATTAGCTAAAAGTATAGGTGTGAATAGAAATGTTAGGAGAGCAATAACTAGGAGTATTCCTGAATATGGAAGAGATTTAAAGGTGCCTATTGCAGGTGGATATCAAAGTACTGTTGGTGTATTGACCACAGCACTGTTCGCAGTAGTTGCGTATGAAGATTGGCATAATAATTATACGACTGGAGCAAGAGAAATTTCTATTTTAATAGATGCAGCAGGTGTTGGTATGGGTATAGGTGCAGGCATTGCAATTGGTGCTTTGGTTACTTCGGCTGCGTTGCCTGCAGTTGTGGGTGTAGGCATCACCTTAGGAGCAGGTTACTTGATAGGAAAGGGCACAGGTTACTTGAAAGGTAAATTTGGCGTTAATTAGAGATAAATAATAAATATAAACTATGTGATAGCTATACTGTCAATATGACGGCTATCACATAGATTTGCATATTCAGAAAGGAGTACTAAATGGGAAAACAAACAGGTAAGGGATTAGAACCATCAAATAAATCAACTTCAAGCTTTATTAACGTTATTTTTATATTAATAGTTATTGTTGGAGGTGTTATAGGTATAAAACTAAGCCCACTATATGGAGTTTGGCTCGGAATTGTGTTAACAATATTTTTCTTATGTATAGCTGCAATAAATAATTCATTCGGTCATAAAACTATAATCAGTATAGGCATAGTAATGGGCGTATTAGTTGCCTTATTAAACTACTTTAATCTAAAAGGAATAAAAGAAGACATGCTAATGCCCATTATACCAATAATAATAGCTTTAATTATATACAGTTATAAGGCAATTAAGAAAACGGGTAATATTGAAGCAATAAGAAAAGTGAAAGTTGCGATGGTAGTTGGAATACCTTCTTGCATAATTATGTTTGCACTTATGTTATATGCCTCAGTTTTTCTATAATATAGAAAGTTTAGGAATTATGTGATATGGTTGATACAAATCTAGTAATCAAGGAACTAAACAAAGTAATTGGATTACCATTAAGAAATGCTGGAAGAGCGTGTGATGTAATCTGATTTGGCTTCGGTAATTTAATAAAAAAGGAAGATAAAAGACGTTGTGGATTTAGAGAAGTAGCAGAATTTGCGTTGCATGTTCAATGTGCATGGCGATTAACAGATTTTGAAAAAGTTATTGTTGGTTCTGCAGATAAATACATCCCTAGTAGTGAAATCACTGATTGTGATAACTTTGATTGGGACGTTCAAGGAGCAAATAGATGTGATGAACAGTTAAAGGATATTTTTTCAAACTTATCAACTGAGCTAGTTGTTGAAAAAATAGTTGCAGATAAGTTTGGAGGTTTTTCCATAGTGGTGGAGATACAGAGCATTTAGTTATGACTGGCTTAGGACTTGATTGGCAATAGCATAGTTCACTACAAAAAAAACCTTGAACTCACTGCAAAAGACTACTGATAAAATTGACAGTGACAAAGATATTGATAACCATTATATAAGAGGTTTTTAGATTGCTTTTAGACACTGCATAATCTAAATTCTGCAGTAAGAAGGGCATATCTTCAACCGAATCAAAAGAAAAATCAAAAATATATAATAATGATAGTAACATTAGGGGCTAACGTTCAGAGCGTTAGCCCAATGTCATCAAATTAATATTGAAAAATATGAATAATTTAGTAATAATAATCATTCCACTTAAATAAATCTAAATTAAATTTCTAAATTTTTTGCACAACAGTATACAAATGAATTCTAAACTAAGAACGCTCCTGCTAGTAAGAATGAAGAATCTAAGAAAATCTACTTTTGATTTTCTTAGATTCTTCATTCTAAAATCTTAATTTTCCTTCAGATAATCTTTTTCATACCCTTCAATTTTTTCAATAACCCTCTTTGTAACTTCATTAATCTTATCAAAATTCATATTTGGAACATAGTAGGTTTCCATTTGATCATGAAGAACTTTCGCTTCAGCTATGACTTTAAGACCCTTATTAAGAAGTTCATAAAACAGTTCTGTGTCTAATTTTATTTCTTCTCTATTTTTGCTTATTGAATAAGAATTTAATAAATTATCCATATATATTTGGTTGCCTTCAAATTTAGTTTTATTTAACTCATTTGAAGTAATTACGGCAGTGCTGAGTTCAGGGATAAAAATATGCTCAATTCTTTCTGGAATTAAAGGGTCATGGAATAACTTAACATCCAGTCCTCTCTTTAATGCTTCTTTGGAGATAAAATCTAATACGTCGGATTTACCTGTACCTGGTCCGCCGTTAAGTACATAAACTTTTTCATAGTCGCTTACAATGCCTTCTACAAAAGTAACAATGCCTGCTGGAGTAAATGCAGTTGCAAAAAGATGTCTTTCTGTTCCATAGCCTCCTATAGGAGTAGTAAAAATCTTGTCCTTCAATTCTTCTTTAAGTTTATTTAATTTAGCCGGATTCAGAGCTTCGCTGTTATAGTTGCTCCAATCATCATGCACAGCTTTTGCAGCAGCAAAAAATCTATAAGCGCGTTTAAAGGTTTTTCCTATTTCCTTATTAGTATCTATAATATTCTTTCTGTATTTTTTAAAGCCTTCTTCGTTCCAGCAGTCACCCATATTAAGTATTTCATCTACAGCCCCCGGATTCACAGGATCAACTACATGTGGTGCTGTTCCATCAAGTATTGCTATATTCAAGCCTTTGATAACAACACCATCTAAAGAATTATTGTCAGAGGAGCAGTGATGATATTCTATATCGTAACCTTTCTCATTAAAGTATGCTCCTATTTTTTTCATAAGCGAAGATTTACCTGTACCTGGTCCGCCTTTTATACATATAATTCTTCTAGCTTCTTCCTGTCCGAGTATATATCTGTAGAAGGAATAAAATCCCTTAGAGGTATTTCCTCCCGGGAATAGGTCTACTGTTTTTCCGTTCATAAAATCACACTCCTAATAATCAAATCAATATATATTATGAATGTTACAGAAAAAGTGTGACTGAATAGGAAAGCCCTAAAAGCTTTAAAACCTTGCATAATTTTTAATTAGATGTTATTAATATGTATGTAAATAAAACGAAAGAAGGTATTAAAGTGGGTAATGTAAAATCTCAAAGAGAATGGTTAAAAGCAAATTTTAATTTATTAAGTAATATAGAAACAGATCAAAAACAAAAACTTCAGCAGCCTCCTATACAAAAAGCTATAGAAGAAGGTGCTGAAATAATTGACCTTCCAGAAGTAACTAGAGATGTAGTTATTAAGAAGGATGTATTTGATTGTTTAATGGGTAGAAAAAGTAATAGGGTTTTTACCGAGGAAGCATTATCACTAGAAGAGCTTTCATTTTTACTTTATATGACACAAGGAGTTAAAAAGGTGGTTGGAAAAGTGAACTTTGCTACCTTTAGAACTGTACCTTCAGGTGGAGCAAGACATCCTTTTGAAACTTATATGGTTGTTAATAATGTTAATGGATTAAAAAAAGGTGTGTATAGATATTTGGCTTCAGAGCATAAACTTATCCATTTGTTTGATGAAAATAATTTAGAAGAGAAAGTATCTGAAGCTGTTTCAGGACAAAAATTTGTTGCTTCTGCGCCAGTTGTATTCATTTGGAGCTGCATTCCATACAGAAGTGAATGGAGATACAATATAGCAGCACATAAGACAATACTTCAAGATTCAGGACATCTATGTCAAAACCTGTATCTAGCTTGTGAGGCTATAGGAGCCGGAACAGTTGCTATAGGAGATTACGCTCAAGAAATTATCGATGAATTTTTAATGCTTGATGGTGAAGATGAATTTGTAATTTATGCAGCTCCAGTAGGAAAGGTTTCAGCTGAATAAAGCTTATAAAAATAAAGGGGATGTCAAATAGGAAAGCAATTTCTTATATAGACATCCCCTTAACTATATAAGTATATAACTATATAAATATTTATATACTTATATAGTTTTAAATTAATACTTCCTGTTAAAATCTATCTCTTCAAGCTCAAATACTCTTAATGAATCAGCTACATGCTTTTCAAGTGCAAGTCTTCCGTATTTATCTACTTCAGTCTTATCCTTGGGTCCGTGGCATAAAGAAGCAGCGCCTCCTATGCAGCCTCCTTGACAAGCCATCCCTTCAATGAAATTTGAAGGCAGTTTGTTGAATTTTAGAAGTTTAAGAGCTTTGTCGCATTCTTGAAGACCGTCGCAGCTTATGGGCTTAAAATCTACTTCTAATCCTTTATCATCAATAATATGCTTAATAGATTCGGTAAGTCCGCCGCTTCTGGCAAAAATTCTTCCGTAAAAAGAAGCATTGTTTAAAGGACTGTCTTCACAGTCTTCAATATTTATTTGATAAGCATCAAGCATAGCCTGAAGCTCCTCGAAGGTAATTACAAAGTCTGTAATACCCTTGATATCAGGCTCTAAAATCTCGGCTTTTTTAGCTGTACAAGGGCCTATAAAGACCACCTTTGCATCTGGATCAAGGTTTTTTATAAGCTTGGATATTGCTATCATTGGAGAAACTGTAGAGGATATATTAGGAACAAGCTCAGGATAATTCTTTCTAATATAGGCTACGAAAGCAGGGCAGCAGGAACTTGTTAAAGCTCTTCCTTCGCTTATGCTATGAGCAAATTCTTCAGTCTCCGAAAGTGCAACCATGTCGGCTCCAAGAGCAGCTTCAACTACATCGTGGAAGCCAAGCTTTTTAATCCCAGTAATTACTTGACCTATTCTTGCATAAGTAAACTGACTGGAGATGGCAGGAGCCATAATAGCATATACATGAAAATCATTTTGGACTTTTGCCTTTTCTAATAGATTAACTACCGGTGCTATAAAAGATTTGTCCATTATTGCACCAAAAGGACATTGATAGACACAAGCGCCGCATTGTATACACTTCTCATTGTCTATTACAGCTTTTTTATTTTCATCAAAGCTTAGAGCTTTTGCATTGCAGGCTCGTTTGCAGGGCCTCATAACATCTGAAATAGCATTATAAGGGCATACGTTCTTGCAGCGACCGCACTCAATGCACTTTTCGGTATTTATGTAAGAACGTTTATTTATAATGTGAATTGCGCCTACAGGACAAACTTCAGAGCACTTATGAGCAAGGCAGCCTCTGCATGCTTCTGTAACAGTAAAACGGTGTATAGGACATTCATCGCAGGCAATGCTTATAACCTCAATCATATTTTTATTTTTCTTGTTGCCTCCCATTGCAAGCTTTACTCTTTCATTTATAATTTCTCGTTCTTTATAAATGCAGCAGCGTGTTCTAGGTTTTGGACCTGGAATTATTTTTTTTGCAATGGTTTTATATTCTTTCTTAAGCTTACCTTCTAAAGAAAGTTTAACTACTTCTTTTAGAACTTCATATTTTATTAGCTGAACATCGCTTTCAAAATTCCTCATAGTATCACTTCTTTCATAAAAGATTTTAGGATAAATACAAATGTGAAAGAAGCAGAAACAAATTTAATGGTGCTATAAGTTTTTAATTATATGTTCATTAAAAAATTCATCAATATTATCTTTATTAACAGAAATAACAGGACCATCCTCAACCTTTACACATACTCCATTTTTGCATTCCCCCAGGCAAAAAGAAGCTTTTATTTCTATCTGGTTTTCTAAGTTGTTATCCGCAATAAGCTTTTGCAGCTCACTAACAATATTATAAGAGCCTTTAAGGTGACAGCTGCTTCCAATGCATACTGTTATTGTCATAATATAATTCCCCCCTAACGAGTTTAAAAATATAAAATTACTTATACAAAAAGTATAACATTCCCCTAATTGCTTATCAATTTATATTTTGAAATGGAAACAATATAATGGTTTTAGGCCGCTTAACTCTGCTTGTGATAAAGCTTTGCAGTACTTTAATCAAAAAAACCTTATCTAATAATACAATGCAAAAAAACAATAAAATAAAAAAGTTCAAAGTTGTTTGAAGCAGCTTTTTGACGCTGATATCATTTACCTATAGGATAAATACAAATCATTAAATTTTAAAAGCAAAAACATTATTAAGGTGTTCATCACTAAAAGGAGGGAAAAATAAAATGTTACATTGTGATTTATGCGATTATTATAAAACAACTAATACAAAGGGGCAAAGCACTGCTAAGTGTATGTGTGAGCTTACAGGTTTTGTTTTTCATAAAAAAGTAGAGGAATATGATTTTGAAAATCATCCTTGCTACGAGTATGATGTGAAAGCAAATGCAGTTAATCAGGAATTAAGCGTAAGAATATCTGCTTAAATATCAGAAATGTTTGACAAATATTTGACGAAGTTATGCATATGTTTTATTATTGTATTGTAAGAAGTAAGCCTAGGGAAGGTGGAGTTCTGTATGAGTACAATACAATTTAAAGAGGTTAATTGTAAAAATTGTTATAAATGCGTTAGAAGCTGCCCAGTCAAAGCTATATCTTTAAAAAATGATCATGCACAGGTCATTGAAGAGGAATGTGTATTTTGCGGAAAGTGCCTGCAGGTATGCCCTCAAAATGCAAAAAGTGTTAAAAATGATGTGGAAAAGGTAAAAGGTTTTGCAGATAAAAAGCTTAAAATATATGCTAGTATTGCACCTTCTTTTATGGCAGCCTTTAACTTGCAGGATTTTAGACAAGCATATTCTGCATTTAAAAAACTTGGATTTACTTATATAGAAGAAACAGCGGTTGGTGCTTCGGCAGTATCAGCAGAATATCAAAAGCTATTAGAAAAGAAGCAAATGAAAAATATAATTACAACAGCCTGCCCTACGATTGTATCCTTGATAGAAAAACATTATCCGGAGTTGATTGAACAAATGGCACCAGTGGTTTCTCCAATGGTTGCTCATGGGAAAATGCTTAAAGAGCTCTATGGCTCCAGAATTAAAGTTGTTTTTGTTGGGCCGTGTCTTTCTAAAAAGCAAGAATGCAAAGAGCTTGAGGAAGATGTTTTGGATGCAGTTATAACTTTTGAGGAATTAGAACAATGGATGAAGGATGAAAATTTATCCTTCGACAGCACGGAAGAGGCAGAGCTTAAAAATATAGAATTTAATTTTAATGCAAGATATTATCCAACTCCTGGAGGAATAATAAAGTCTCTTGGGAGTCTTAAAAAACACAATTACAAGCTTATGAAATTTGATGGATTAGATAGATGTATAGAGGTTTTAGAACAGTTAAGAAATGATAAAGTTAAGGATTATTTTATTGAAATGAATAGCTGCAGAGGGGCATGCTTGGGTGGTACCTGCATGAACTCTGAAAATCCCGGATATTTGATAATGAGAGAAAGGCTTTTAGAATATGCTCATAAATCTTCTTTAAGTCATAATACTGTTATGGAGTATAATAGAGAGATAAGCTTAACTAAAGCTTTCAAAAATAAATCGAATTCTTATATTATTCCAGAGGACAAGGTTATTGAGGAAATTCTAAGTAAAATAGGAAAATACACAAAGGAGCAGGAATTAAACTGCGGAGCTTGCGGATATATGACTTGCAGAGACAAGGCTGTAGCTGTTTATAATAAGAAGGCAGAGCTTCATATGTGTGTACCATACATGAGAGAAAGAGCGGAATCTATTTCTAACGTTATAATAAATTCTACTCCAAATGCTATTTTTGCAGTTACTGAAGAACTTACTGTTCAAGAAGCAAATATGGCGGCACGAAGACTTTTCAATTTAGAATGTGAGGAGCTTCAAAATAGGAGTATATTTGATATTTTAGATTGTCTGGATATACTAACTGTTAATGATACAAAACAAAATATTTTAAATAGTAAATATACCTATTTAAAGTATAATGTGGTGGTAGAGCAATCTATATTATATTTGAAAGAAAATCATATGCTGATGATAGTAATGAAGGATATAACTAAAGATGAGAAGCAAAATCAAAAGCTTAATAAGGTTAGAGGTGAAACTATAGAAATTGCTCAAAAGGTTATAGATAAGCAGATGAGAGTAGCTCAGGAAATTGCAAGTCTTTTAGGTGAAACTACAGCTGAGACCAAAGTAGCCCTAACAAAACTTAAGAATTCAATGCAGGCTGAAATGGGTGAAGAAATATGAGCTTATTTGTAGATGTAGATTATGCAAGCTTAAATAAGTACAAAGAAGAGCTATGTGGAGATAAGGTTGAAGTACTAAGAAACGATAATTCTGTGATTATAGTACTTGCAGATGGACTAGGAAGCGGAGTAAAGGCAAATATATTGTCTACGCTTACAAGTAAGATAATTGGTACTATGCTTTCTATGGGATCAACTATAGAAGAAGCTGTTGAAACTATCGCATCTACGCTTCCTGTATGTAAAGTCAGAGACTTAGCCTATTCAACCTTTTCGATACTTCAGATATATGAAAATGGAGAAGCATATTTAGTGGAATTTGATAATCCTTCTGCTATAAAACTAAAAAGAGGTAAGTTTGTACCAACAGATAAGCAAGAAAGAGAAATTGAAGGTAAGCTCATTAAGGAAAGCAGATTTATGATGGGCCCAGAGGACGTAATTATTCTGATAACTGATGGAGCAATACATGCCGGTGTTGGTGAATGCCTTAATTTAGGGTGGCAGTGGGAAAATGTTAAGGAATATGCGGAAAGAATCTATAAAAAAGATATGTCCGTAAAAAGTATTTCTAATACGCTGCTTTCTGCTTGCGATAGTTTGTATGCAGGAAAAGCTGGAGATGATACAACAGTTGTAGCTGTAAAGGTTAGAAATGCACAGCCGGTAAATGTTTTAATCGGACCGCCTTTAGATAATAACTTAGATAGCTATGTAGTTGATAAATTTATAAATCAAAAGGGAAAAAAGGTTATTTGCGGTGGTACTACAGCCCAAATTGTAAGTAAAGTAACTGGTAGAGAGATTATTACAAGCTTTAACTATATAGATCCTTCAATACCGCCTACAGCGAGAATAGAAGGAATAGATTTAACTACAGAAGGTGTTTTGACAATGTATAAGGCTTTAGAGTATGCTAAAAAGTATTTAAACCCGGACAATCTGTTGCAGGACTTTTCAGGTTTAAATAAAGAAGATGGAGCATCAAAACTTGCTAAGCTTTTACTAGAAGAGAGCACTGAAGTTAATTTTTTAGTAGGAAGAGCAATAAATCCGGCTCACCAAAATCCTGATTTTCCTATAAACTTAGGAATGAAGCTGAAGCTGGTAAATGATATGGAGAATCATCTGAAGCAATTAGGTAAAAAAGTATTTGTTGAATATTTCTAGATAATTTTAAGCTGATAGAAGCGGTGATACGTTATGGGAATATCTATGAAAACTATAGAGCTCAAGCTATATAAGCCAAGTTCTAATAAGAGGAATATAATTGATGAAGCCTTAGAGAATTATTCTAGGGCTTATGCTTATTTGATGAATAAAGCTTATATTGAAATCGATAATATAAAGCAAAACTATAAATCTTCTGAAGGATATTACAAAACAAGGGATATTGTAAAATGGATAGATAAAGAAACCTTAAAGAAGCTTAATAGGTTCAGTGCAGAACCTTTCAAGGACTCAATAAAGCTGGACTTTTCTGCGGTTTTAGCAGGATTGCTAAATAATAAAACTGCAAAGGGTATTGATGGAATTCAAACAAATTTTAAAGAAAGACCTATTTACTTTTGCAGATATTCTAAAAACCGAAATTACTCTCTGCTCTATGATAGAGAGAATAATAAATATTATGCAAAGCTGTATTTAATGAATGTTAAAAATGAGAAAAGAAAAAAAGCTATGGGAAATTATAATAGAAAGCTTGATTATATATCCGAGGATAAAGAACCTTACATTGAAAATGATAAGAAAAGAAGCTTTATAATGGTTCCGCTAGCCTTTGGAAAGTGGCAGGAAGAATATCTTAAAGAGGCTGTAAATAACCCTGATATACTAAAAACAGCCAGGCTTATAAAAAGAAACAAGGAATATTATTTAGCTATAAATATAGTAAGGAATGTTGAGGAAGCTCCTCCGCCTATAAATTATATGGGTATCAGCAGAGGAATGGATAAAACAATAAATTATACAGTAGTTGATAACAGAGGAAATATACTCTTGGAAGGTTATGAATCAGTAGCAGCTTTTAGTAAGGATAAACTAAATATTATTGCTAACAGTCTGGTAAACATAGCTTATAAGAATAGATGCCAGGTTATTGTAGAGAAGCTTACTGATAAAGGAGATAATTTATCATATAAAGATAAGCAGGGGAGGCAGTATATACCAACAATTAATTGCAGTAATTATAATAGCTTGCATGATATAATTTCTAATAAATTAAAAGCTAATGGTATGAAATCCCCTATAAGAGTCAGTGCAGTAAGGATTTTTAGTACGTGTCCGTATTGCAATCACAATTCCAAATCAAATAGATTTTCAAATAAAATCTTATTGTGCACTTCTTGCGGTAAAACTATAGAAGTAGAAAAAGCAGGGAGTATAAACTTGGCAAGAAAGCTGCTTCACTATAGCAGTGAAAAGATATTAATAATAGTTAAGAAAACTAATAAGGGAATAGTTTTTGTAAATGAAGATATAGGTTTAAAGTATTATCCGGATAATCCTTTTGACTGCCAGAAAGAATTTATGGGAGAAATTGATAAAATAATTACTAATTTTTATGAAAATCTAAATTTAGAAAAAGAAAATGAGAATTATAAAAAGAAATTAAGTTTAATTAAAAGATTAGAAGCTGACAAAAGTACTTTAAAGTTAGTAGAAGAAAATTAAATAAATTGGGTGTTTTAGCTGCCGCACCCTGCCTAGCATCTAGCATAGGCTAAAACCTGCAGAGCAGGAATGCATTGCATTAAAGGCAGCTATCTATAACACTGTAAAATCCTTGTCTATGGTTATCATAGAGTTATAACTCGGGTGTATATTTTTCAATTCTTTGTCTATTTCTTTCTTTAACCTTTCCTCATCTTCAGCCTTAAATCCTTTTGTATGTTCAACAACTAAATCAAACACGAGATTTTTATATAGACCATCACCAACTACTCTAAAGTCATGTATGGATTTTACCAAGGGAAAATTTTTTAAGACTTTCTCTAGTTCTTGTCTGGCTTTATTAACCTCAATACTGTTCGTGTTTATTGGATCCATATGAATAACTAAAAAAATTTTTAATTTATTTGAAAGCTCTTTCTCTGCTTTATCAATTACTTCATGTATTTTAACTATAGAAATATCACAGGGAACCTCGGCATGAATAGAAGCCATACATCTACCAGGCCCATAGTTGTGTATAACCAAATCATGAACACCGCTGATATATTCATAGCTTAGAATACCTGATTTAATATTTTCTACAAGAGCCTGATCAGGAGCTTCGCCAAGCAGAGGATTTAGAGTTTCTTTTGTAAGAGACAAGCCTGAATATAATATGAACAAAGCTACTAAAATACCTAAATAGCTGTCTAAAGGAAAGGATACCCACCTAGACAGTAAAAGAGACAAAGCAGTTATGCTAGAAATAATTACATCAGCTAATGCGTCAAAAGAAGAGGCTTTTAAAGCTCCTGAATCTATTGAGTTAGCGATAAATTTATTAAAACGGCTTAGCCAAAGTTTAATCATAACTGATATAACGATTAGTACAAAGGGGACAAATGAAAAATTGATTTCAGCTGGGTTAAAAATTCTATCAAAGGATTCTTTTACAAATTGAAAACCCACAAGCATAATGATAAATGAAACCGCTAATGCTGATAAATATTCAATTCTTCCATGTCCAAAGGGATGCTCTTCGTCAGCAGGCTTATTTGCAAGTTTAAACCCAACTATAGTAATGATTGAGGAAGCGGTGTCTGATAAATTATTAAATGCGTCTGCAGTTATAGCTATGCTGTGTGTCACAAGACCGACTGAGAGTTTTACTGCAAAGAGCAGTGAGTTTGCAATTATTCCAATTGTTCCTCCAAGAAAACCATATTTAATTCTTACATTTTCATCTTTTGTATCTTTGTAATTTTTTATAAATCGTGAAACTAAAAATTTAGACAGCATTGATATTTACCTCACTTATCATTAGGATATATTTTAAACAATAGTACTATAAATATAATATAGCAACAAAGCTTTAACTATTTTTATAAAAAAGTGGAAAATATAAGTAGGTATTTGATATACTTTAATTAATGTCTTTAATTATAATTAGCTTTAAATAAATACATTATGTATATAGAAAGGGGACTATAAATACATGTCAGAAGAATTAATACTAGCACAGGAACTTATAGACTTTATATATGAAAGTCCATCTGCTTTTCATGCGACATTAAATGTAAAAAATATACTGATTAAAGAGGGATTTACTGAACTTAAGCAAGAGGATAAATGGAAGCTTGAGAAGGGTGGAAAGTACTTTGTAACCAAGAATGATTCAGCGGTATTCGCTTTTGTTTTAGGAAATGGAAACCTATCAGAAAAAGGTTTTAAACTTATCGGAGCACACACCGATTCACCAAGCTTTAGAATTAAGCCAAATCCAGAAATGACTTCTGAAAACACTTATGTAAAATTAAATACAGAAGTGTATGGAGGACCAATTCTAAATACTTGGCTTGACAGACCTTTAGGAATAGCTGGAAGAGTAACAATAAAGGGAGAATGTCCTTTATATCCAGAAACTAAATTTGTGAATATAAATAAGCCAATTCTTATAATACCTAATTTAGCTATACATATGAATAGAGAAGTTAACAAAGGTGTAGAGCTGAATAGACAAAAAGATATGCTTCCAGTGATTTCACTTGTAAATGAAGAAATGGAGAAGGGAACTTATCTTTTAAAGGCAGTTGCTGCTGAAATTAAAGTAGAACCTAAAGATATACTTGATTTTGATTTGTTCTTATATGAATTTGAAAAGGGAAAAATAATTGGATTAAATGATGAGTTTATATCAAGTTCAAGACTTGATGACTTATCTATGGTTCATGCAGGAATAAAAGCTTTAATTAATGGTGGCATTACAGAATCTACTAATGTAATGGCTTGCTTCGATAATGAAGAAGTAGGAAGCTCAACAAAACAAGGTGCAGATTCTGAGCTCCTTTCAAATTTATTAGAAAGAATAGTATTAGCATCAGGCGGAGATAGAGAAGATTTCTTTAGAGCAATTTCAAGAAGCTTTATGATATCAGCTGACTTAGCTCATGCGGTACACCCAAACAGTGGAGACAAGGCAGATCCAATCAATAGGCCGGTAATAAATAAGGGACCAGTTATAAAGCTTGCGGCAAATCAAAGCTATACTACAGACAGTAATTCGGCTGCTGTTTACGAACAAATTTGTGAAAGAGCAGGAGTGCCGGTACAAAGATTTGTTAATCGTTCAGATGCTCCAGGAGGCTCAACTATAGGACCTATTTCTTCAACACATCTTGCAATTCGTTCAGTAGATATGGGTACTCCAATACTTGCAATGCACTCAGTTAGAGAGCTTGGAGGAGTTAAGGATCATAATTATGTGCTGAAGTCCTTTGAGGAGTTTTATAAAATCTAATGAAGAATGAGGGTCTGCCTTAAAACAGCTTAAACCTACTGCTTGCTCAAATGTTTCTACGCATTCAAATACTACGCTAGGTTTAGTTATTTTGAGATAGCCTCATAAAAAAGATTTTACTATTGTAAAGTATTAAGTATTGTGATAAATTATAAAACAAGAGTGAATAATTCTTCATTCTTCATTATTAATTTTTAATTTAATAGACGCCTAGGGTAGAGGTGCTGTAACTAAGAGTAGTCATAAGAAGCGGGCACGCTGTGATTTATGATGAAAGGAGTTACAGCCGAAGGAAAAAATATTTTGCAAGTATTCTTCCTGGCTTTGCATAGAATATATGTAAGGTTGTCATCAAAGATTTGGTGGAGAGCTACAAGGTTCACAAGTTGCAGTAAGATTGTATATTAATGCAGCAAAGGTGTTCCTTTGCTGCATTTGCTTTTTGCTGTTTTTTTATTTATGAAAATATGTTACTACAGAAAAGGGGGCATAATTATGGCAATTGTTGTTCAGAAATATGGAGGAAGCTCCGTTGGAACAGTTGAAAAAATAAAGATGGTAGCACAAAGTATAATAAAAAGGAAAATGAATGGAGACAGCTTAGTGGTTGTAGTTTCTGCTATGGGAGACACTACAGATGATTTGATAGATTTAGCAAAGCAAGTAACAGGAAATCCTGACAAAAGAGAGTTGGACGCACTTCTTTCTACAGGGGAAATGATCTCATCTTCACTACTGGCTATGGCGCTGAAGGATTTAGGACATGATGCAGTAAGCTATACTGCATATCAAATTAGCATTAGAACAAGTGGACAGTATGGAAAGTCGCTTATTGATGATATTGATGAAAGTAAGATTAAAGAAAGTATTGATGAAGGTAAAATTGTAATTGCAGCCGGATTTCAAGGTATAAATGAAGAGGGTGATATAACTACGCTTGGAAGAGGAGGCTCAGACACTACAGCCGTAGCAATAGCGGTTAAGCTAAAGGGGATATGTGAGATATATACTGATGTAGATGGAATATACAGCGTAGATCCAAGAAAATATGTAAAGGCTAAAAAACTTAGTGAAATTGATTATGAAGAAATGCTGGAACTTGCAAGTTTAGGTGCTCAGGTTATGCACTCCAGATCTGTAGAGCTTGGTCAGAAATATGGAATACCAATATACGTTGGGTTAAGCAATAGTCATATTAAAGGGACAGTTATAAGGGAGGTAACAAACGTGAATATGGAAAGTAAGCCAGTAACAGGTCTGGCAACTAGTGATGAGGATATAGCAGTAACAATTCAAAATATATCAAACGATATTAATGTGCTTTCAAATCTTTTTGAAGCACTGGCAAGCAGAAGAATAAATATAGATATGATAAGTCAGACTTCTCCAGTTGATGAGAAAGTAAACATATCCTTTACAATACCTAAGGAAGATTTAAAAGAGTGTCTTGGAGTTGTAAAGAATTATGCCGATAAAAGCAGCATAAACATAGATGAAGACATAACAAAGTTCTCAATAGTAGGAATAGGAATGAAGACAACTTCCGGAGTTGCAGCAAAGATGTTTAAACTCTTTAGCAGCCATAACATTTTGGTTAAAATGATAACTACTTCGGAAATAAGAATTACATGTGCAATAAGACAGGCAGATAAGCTTAAAGCTATTAATTTAGTAGCGGAAGAATTCAAACTATAATCAGGAGGTGTATTATGGAGTTTTTTGGAACAACTGAGGTAAGAGGCAATAATCTTTACATAGGTGGTGTTAATACTGTAGAGCTAGCAAAAGAATATTCTACTCCGCTTTATGTAATTGATGAGGCTTTTGTAAGAGAAAAATGCAGAAGGTATTTTAAGGCTTTTAAGATTCAAGAAAGAAATAATAGAGTTGCTTATGCAGGAAAAGCGTTTTTAACACTTGCTATGTGCCAGCTTATAAAAGAAGAGGGGCTATGCCTGGATGTTGTTTCAGGGGGAGAGTTATATACAGCCATTAAGAGCGGATTTCCACTAGATAAGGTTTATTTCCATGGAAACAATAAAACAATAGAAGAGATAGATATGGGAATAAGAAATGGAGTAGGAAAATTTGTAGTAGATAACTTTTATGAAATAGAAAAGATTAATGAAATAGCAGCTAATTATAATAAAACTCAGCAAATACTATTAAGAATAACTCCGGGAATAGAAGCACATACTCATGATTATATTAGGACAGGACAGATAGATTCAAAATTTGGCTTTACAATCTTAAACAATAATACTTTGGAGGCAGTAAAAAGAGCTATTGAGCTTCCTAATATAGAATTGGTTGGGCTTCACTGCCATATTGGTTCTCAGATTTTTGATATAACTCCCTATGAAGATGCTATAGAAGTTATGATGAGCTTAATTGCAAGTATTAACAAAGAATTAGACTATGAAATAAAAGAATTAGATTTAGGCGGCGGTTTTGGAATACACTATAGAAAAGGTGATAACCCAAGAAGTATAGAAGAATTTTGCGGAGCGATAATAAATAAAGCTGATAAGACTTCTGAAGAATTAGGCATCAAATTGCCAAGTTTAACAATTGAGCCTGGAAGATCTATTATAGGTAAAGCTGGAACTACACTTTATACAGTAGGATCTATAAAAGAAATTCCTGAAGTAAGAAAATATGTGTCAGTGGATGGAGGTATGACTGATAATATAAGACCTGCGCTTTATAAGGCCGAGTATGAATGCGCTATAGCTAATAGAGTAGAAGATATTAGTAAAGAAACTGTTACAATATCAGGAAAATGCTGCGAATCTGGAGATATACTTTTAAGTGATGTTCAGATTCCGAGAGCAGAGAGCGGTGATATTTTGGCAGTGCTGTCTACTGGTGCATATGGATACTCAATGTCCAGCAACTATAATAAGATTCCCAAAGCAGCAGTTGTGTTTGTAAGTGAAGGTAAATCTAAACTAATCTGCAGAAGGCAAAGCTATGAGGAAGTTATAGCTAATGAGATACTTATGTGAGAATGAAAGTGATATAGCGATTAAAAATCCCGTGAGGGATTTTTTTATTTGATTTTACATTCTATATTAATAATATTTATTCCTCTCGGGCATACTAAGTTATGCTATAAAAGATAAGGAGAGGATGGAATGTTCTATATATACACAGCAGCCTTAATTATTTTAGCCTTATTAATTATTTATAGGCTTTTAAATAACAGGAATGACGATGAGCATAATTTAATGGAGGATGTTCCAACGATAAGCGTGAATAAAGAGGGACTGGAAAAACATGCTTACGAAATTTCTCAATATTACTCAAAGGTTACAAGAAAGTCAGACTGCAGAAGAAAATTAATGAAAAGTTTAGATAGAAGTTATGATGAAATATTAAAGACTTATGAGTACATAGATAAAGAGACAAAAAATAAAAGAGAAGTGGTTCCGGCAGCAGAATGGATGCTTGATAATTTATATTTGATTGAAAAGGAATATAAGGATATAAAGCATAACATGCCAGTTTCTTATTATAAAGGACTTCCTGTTATAAAAAAAGGAATATTGAAGGGTTATCCGAGAATTTATCATTTGGCTGTAGAGCTTGTATCACATACAGATGGCAGAGTTGATGAAGATAGTGTTGAAACTTTTTTAAAGGCTTATCAAAACTATACAATGCTTACTATGGGAGAGCTCTGGGCACTGCCTATTATGATTAGAATTGCTTTAATTCAAAATATAAGTAAGATAGCCTGCAGTATTATGTTTGCACAAGAGGAAAAGAAACGGGCGGATGTAATTGCAGAAAAAATTGTTAATGAGGAAAATGATGATTTACTTGATGAAAAAGTAAAAGAATTACTTCAAATAAACGAAAGACTTAATGTACATTTTGTGGAAAGGCTTTTAAAAGTTTTAAGAGATAATGGCGTTGATAATCAGAAAGTTTATAAATGGATTGAAGAAAAATTGGAATTTCAGCAGACAACTGCTGAGAAAATGATAGCTGAAGAACATCAAAAACAAACAGGTTTTCAGATTTCGATAGGAAATTCTATAACAAGCATAAGACAGATGGGAGCGCTTAACTGGAGAGAAGCTTTTGAAAAATTAAGCTATGTAGAAAGAATTTTAAGACAAGATCCAGAAAAGATATATGAGGACATGGATTTTGAATCAAGAGATTATTACAGGCATAAGATAGAAAAGCTTGCAAAGCGCATTAATATAGAAGAGGCTATTGTTGCAAAAAAGGCATTGGAGTGTGCTGAAAACTGTTCTTCAGATATAGATTATGAAAAACACATAGGTTTTTACATAATAGATGAAGGCGTAAAAAACTTAAAGTCTGCCCTCAACTACAGAGAAATAGGACATGGAAATACAAAGAAAATTACAAAGAATAAAAATGATATTTTTTATATAGGTACAATAATATTAATCACAGTATTATTATGCATACTAGTTCTAAGTATTGTGAGGTTAGAAAACAATAATATATCAGGAGTCATATATTTTATTTGTTTTTTAGCTATATTAATACCCTGCAGTGAAATTGTTATATCTATATTTAACTGGAGTATTAATCATTTATCTGGTCCAAAGTTTATACCTAAGATGGAATATAAAGAAGGGATACCAGAAGAATACAGTACCGTTGTAGTTATTCCTACTATAATTAATAATGAAGAACGGGCACATGATTTAATTAGTGATATGGAGGTATATTACTTAGCTAACCAAGATAAGAATCTTTACTATGCTCTTTTAGGGGACTTTAAAGACAGCAAGTCAGAGCATGAAGAAAATGACAATAAAATAGTAGAGGCAGCACTCTCGGATATAAAAGCTTTAAATGAAAAGTATTCAAAAGATAATAAAGATATTTTCTTTTTTTTAAACAGATACAGGCAGTACAATGAGAAGGAAGGTTTATGGCTTGGCTGGGAGAGAAAACGCGGAAAGCTTATGGAGTTTAATTTCCTTTTACGGGGAGATAAAAGTACCAGCTACAATATAATCAGCGGAGATATAAAAACACTTGAAAATGTAAAGTTTGTAATAACTTTAGATGCAGATACTGAACTACCAAGAGATATCGCTAAAAAGCTTGTAGGAGCAATGGGGCATGTACTTAATAGACCTAGGATAGACTATAAAAATAAGCGAGTGCTTAGAGGATATGGATTAATGCAGCCAAGAGTAAGCGTAGGAAGTATTGCTGCAAATAAAACTATGTTTTCTAAGATTTTTTCAGGTGAGACTGGTATTGACATGTATACTACTGCAGTATCGGATGTTTATCAGGATTTGTTTGGTGAAGGTATCTTCACAGGCAAGGGAATCTATGATGTAGATACATTTAATTATATGCTCAAAGATGAAATTCCTGAAAATACAGTTTTAAGCCATGATTTGCTTGAAGGGTCCTATGTAAGGTCAGCTTTGGTTACTGATGTTGAGCTTATTGATGGATATCCGGCTTATTACAATTCCAGCTCCATGAGGCTTCATAGATGGGTAAGAGGAGACTGGCAGATAATTAAATGGATTACTAAAAAGTCGCCTTTAAATTTAATCTCAAGGTGGAAGATTTTTGATAATTTAAGAAGAAGCTTATTAGCACCGTCACTAATAATATTGATAATTTTGTCCTTTTGGATACTGCCGCACAGTGATGAATGGATAATTATTGCATTGTTAGCTATAGTTTGCCCGATACTTTTTGATGTGTCTGAAGCTGTAGTATCTCCTATTAAGGGAATAAGCTTGTCAGGTCGAATAGGAAATGCGAAGCTTGCAATTGAACAGGTGTTTTTGATATTTTGTTTTCTCCCTTATCAAGCTTACTTGATGCTTGATGCAGTTTTTAGAACAATTTACAGATTAAACATAAGTAAAAAGCATCTTTTGGAATGGCAGACAGCAGCAGATGTGGAGGCTAGGCTTGGAAAGAAGCTGAAAAATTTTATATTAACCATGTGGCCGGCAAGTATTATTTCTCTATTGATATTAGTGTTAGCTTTTAATAATTCTTTCAACAGTGGGCTTATAATGCTGCCTTCCTGTTTTATTTGGGGAGTTAGTCCAATAATAGCCTACTATATAAGCAAAGATATAAAGCATAGAGCTTCTGAATTAAATCCTGAGCAGCAAAATATACTTAGAAGGTTAAGCAGAAAAACCTGGGCGTATTTTGAGGACTTTGTTAATGAAGAAAATAACTACCTTGCTCCAGATAATTATCAAGAGGATCCGCCTAATGGTGTAGCTCATAGAACTTCACCTACAAATATGGGAATGGGCTTTACGTCTACTTTGTCAGCCTTTGATCTTGGTTATATTGGCATACTTGAAGCCGTAGAAAGAGTAGATAAAATACTAACAAGCATGGAGAACCTAACAAGATATAAAGGCCATTTTTATAATTGGTATGATACTATTACAAAAGAACCGTTGTACCCAAGATATATTTCAACAGTTGACAGCGGTAATTTAGTTGGATATTTGATGCTTACTTCAGAAGGATTGAATGAGTATATTAATAATTCTCTTATAAATAGAGAAAAGTTTATTGGACTTTGTGATATTCTCGGGCTTTGCAATGAAGAAATAGAAGATTATGCTGACATTAAAGAGTTTTTCTCAAATACTATAAAGGATATTAAGGCATCTGAGGTAAATGCAGCAGCCTTTAAAAGAATTCTTATGGATGTTTGGGGAAAGTTAATTGAAGTGGAAAAGATTAAAGGAATGCAGGGGTTATATTGGATTTCTAAAGCCAAACATGCTGTTACAAAGTATTTAGGAGAACTTCAAAAGCTTTTGCCATGGTCTGATATTATCATTGAAAGTCCGGATAATATGAAAAGCTTGTCAGAAAAGCTTAATATGATAACAAACAGCATAAGTCTTAAGGAATTTAATAAAGAGTTAGATAAGATTTTCCGGGAAATAGAGATTAATCTTAATAGAAGCAACAATGAGAAAAATGAAACGGAATGGCTTGAGCAGATTTCTATGCTTATTAACAATAGTAAGACTGAGATAGATAAAATTCTAAATAAGATAGATAATTTAAGAAATAGACTTGATGCTATGGCTCATTCTACAGATTTTTCAATGCTTTACGATAAAAAACGCCAGCTTTTTGCTATTGGTTATGATATAGAAAAGGACAGTCTTGGCAATTCTCATTATGATCTGCTGGCTTCGGAATCACGGCAAGCAAGCTTTATTGCTATAGCAAAAGGTGATGTAGAACAAAAACACTGGTTCAGACTCAGCAGAGCAATGACCTTAATGGGTAAAAGCAAGGGCTTAGTTTCTTGGAGCGGAACTATGTTTGAGTACTTTATGCCGCTGTTAATTATGAAAAATTATCCTGATACTTTGCTCGAAGAAACTTACAGAGCTGTAATTGACGGTCAAAAGAAATATGCAGCAGAGAGAAATGTACCATGGGGAATTTCTGAATCAGCTTATAATACTTTTGACCCAGCTTTAAATTACCAGTATAAAGCCTTTGGTGTTCCTGGTATAGGACTCAAAAGAGGTCTTTCAAATGAACTTGTTATATCTCCTTATTCTACTGTCATGACGCTGCAGATTGACAGGGAGAGTGCTTTAAATAACATCAACAGATTAATAGATGAAGGTATGGAAGGAAACTATGGTTTTTATGAAGCTGTAGATTATACAAAGGAAAGACTTTCTAAAGGAAAAAAGAAGGCTGTTATAAAATGTTTCATGGTTCACCATGAAGGAATGAGTTTTATGGCTCTAAACAATGCACTAAACAATAATATTTTACAGGAAAGATTTCATAGAATACCTATTGTTAAGGCTACGGAACTTTTGCTTCAGGAAAGAGTACCAAAAAGAGTTGTATACGATAGAGAGCAAAAGTTTGAAGTTATTGATCTATCAAGTGAAAAACAAAACATGGCATCCAGGAGCTTCGATACAGCTAAAACAGAAATTCCAGAAGCACATTTGCTATCCAACGGAAGTTATTCAGTTATGATAACAAACAGCGGCAGCGGCTATGGTAAGCTTGAAGATATGACTGTATACAGGTGGAAAGAGGATGTTACCTTAGACAATACAGGTATGTTCTTTTATATTAAAAATTTAAATTCAAATGAGTACTGGAGTGCAGCTTATGAGCCGTGTAAATCAGAAGGAGAGAATTATAAGGCGATTTTTTCTCTTGATAAAGCTGAATTTAGAAGAAAAGATGGAAACTTAACAACAAATACAGAAGTAGCTGTATCGCATGAGGATAATGCAGAAGTAAGAAGGATATCCATTACAAATCGCAGCGAGCATGAACGAACTGTTGAAATAACAAGCTACTGCGAAGTTACTCTGGCACCTTATAATGCTGATATTGTTCATCCAGCTTTCAGTAATTTGTTTATTAAAACAGAATTTATAGATAATCCTGGCTGCATTATTGCAAATAGAAGACCAAGAGCAAAAGGACAGAAAAAGCCTCATTTAGTTCAAACTACTGCAATATCTGGGGGAGAGACAATTGGAAGCTTGCAGTATGAAACCAGCAGAGCGAATTTTCTTGGAAGAGGGAGAGACACATCAAATCCTCTTGTAATGGAAAACGATGCACCTCTTAAAAATACTGTGGGAGCAGTTTTGGATCCGATTATAAGTATAAGACGAAGGATAAAAATAAAATCAGGAGAAACGATTAAAATAGCTTTCATAACAGCAGTAAGTGATTCAAAAGAAGAGGCTTTAGAAATAGCTAGAAAATATAGTGAGATGAGCAATATAAACAGAGTATTTGAAATTGCTTGGACCCAAACTCAAGTTGAAATGAAGTATCTGAATATTAAAGCTGCTCAGGCAAATTTATATCAGCATATGGCTTCTAAAATATTGTTTTTAAATTCAAATCTTAGAAAAAGAGAGGAACTGATTAAAAGTATTAAAAAGTCTCAGCCATCTTTATGGGCTTATGGAATTTCAGGAGATATTCCTATACTTTTACTAATAATAAGAAGCGAAAAAGATTTGGATTTAGTAAGACAACTACTTAAGGCACATGAATACTTAAACATTAAGGGGCTTAAAGTAGACTTTGTAATAATAAATCTGCAGAACACTCTCTATACTCAGCCGCTTCAAGATTCTATCAGAGATTTGATTTCATCAAGTCATGTGAGGGATAAGCAAAATAAGCCTGGAGGAGTATTCCTTCATAGTAAAGGTACTATGTCAGTAGAAGATGTGGAGTTTGTAACTTCTATAGCAAGACTTGTGATTGATGGAGATAGAGGAAGCCTAGTACAGCAGATCAAAGAAGAAGAATCAGCTGAAGAAAATTTAAAACCGCTTCAAATTACAGAAGAAGATTATACCTCGACACAGGATAATTTCTCTCATTCACATTTGGAGTATTTTAACGGTTACGGAGGTTTTGATACCGAAAAGGATAGGTATACAATAATATTAAAGGATCATATAAATACGCCTGCTCCATGGATAAATGTAATTTCTAATAGCGAATTTGGATTTCATGTATCAGAAAGCGGAAACAGTTATACATGGTACAAAAACAGCAGGGAAAATAAGATTACTCCATGGTCTAATGATCCTGTGACTGATCCAACCTCAGAGGCTTTATATTTAAGAGATGAAACAACAGGAAAGCTTTGGAGTATTACACCTAAGCCTATTAGAGATGAAGGTCAGTATTTAATTGAGCATGGCTTTGGTTATTCCAATTTTAAACATACAGCTTATGGAATAACAGGAGAGGCAACTTACTTTGTTCCAATTGATGAAAGTATTAAGCTGGGTATTATTAAGCTTAAAAATAACACTGAAAAAGAAAGAAAGCTTTCCCTAACTTATTATGCACAGCTTGCACTTGGAGTTTATCCGCAGCAGACCGCTCAGTATATATCAACTTATATAGATAATGATAATAAATTTATTTATGCTCAAAACCCTTACAGTGAGCACTTTGGAAAAGGTTTTGCTTATTTAAAGCTTTCAGGCGGTGAGGAGACCTCCTTCACAGGCGATAGAAAAGAATTTTTAGGAAGAGGAGGAAGTATAGAGGCTCCTGAAGCTTTAAAATACGAAGAACTTTCAAATAATGTAGGTTCAGGTTATGATCCATGTATGGCATGCAGTACTAAGGTTACTATAAAAGCAGGAGAAGAAGCTAGTATTATAGTAATGTTTGGACAAAAGGACAATTTTGAGTATATTAAGACAATTATAGAAAGCTTCAGCGGTCTTGAAAGAGTAGAAGAAAAGCTTGTTGAAGTAAAGAATTTCTGGAAGGATTTACTTCACAGGATACAGGTTAAAACACCGGACAAAACCATGGATATTATGCTTAATGGCTGGCTTATGTATCAGACTTTATCCTGCAGATATTGGTCCAGGACTGCCTTTTATCAATCAGGCGGTGCAATAGGTTTTAGAGATCAGCTACAAGATGTAATGGCTATTGGATACTTAGATCCAAATTTCAGTAGAGAGCATATAATTCATAGTGCTTCAAGACAATTTATTGAAGGTGATGTACAGCACTGGTGGCATCCTGTAGTTAACAGCGGAATAAGAACTCGTTTTTCAGATGATCTTTTGTGGCTGCCTTATGTAACTATTGATTATATTAAAAATACCGGAGACTATAGTATACTAGATGAAACGTCTTCTTATCTTATAGATGAACCTTTAAAAGAAGGAGAAGACGAAAGATATAAAATCACTCCATCCTCCAGTGAAACAGGAACTATTTATGAGCACTGCATAAAGGCTATAGAGATATCCCTAAGGTTTGGAAGTCACAATATACCTCTTATGGGAAGTGGAGACTGGAACGATGGAATGAGTACTGTAGGAAATAAGGGCAGAGGAGAAAGCGTATGGCTAGGTTGGTTTTTATATAGCATATTAGATAGCTTTAAAGATATATGCTTATACAAGAAAGATGAAGAAAGAGCAGAAAAATATAAAGATATGCAGGAATTTATAAGAGAAAATCTTGAAAAACATGCTTGGGACGGCGGATGGTACAGGAGAGCATACTTTGATGATGGTACACCTTTAGGTTCTTATGAAAATGACGAATGTCAAATTGACTCCTTATCTCAATCCTGGGCTGTAATATCTGGTGCAGGAAAAAGATCCCGTACTGAAGAAGCTATGGAAGCACTTGAAAGGCATTTAATTAAAGAAGATAAAGGAATGGTGCTTCTGCTAACACCGGCTTTTAATAATTCTACACTTGAGCCTGGTTATATAAAAGGATATATTGCAGGTGTAAGAGAAAATGGAGGGCAGTATACTCATGCTGCAACTTGGGTAGTTCTTGCTATGGCGAAACTTGGCTATGGACACAAGGCTTGGCGAAGCTACCACATGATAAATCCTATTAATCACGCAAAGTCTCATCTGGAAGCAGAAAGATATAAGGTAGAACCTTATGTAATGACAGCAGATGTTTATACTACTGAGGGTCATGAAGGAAGAGGAGGCTGGAGCTGGTACACCGGAGCTTCAGGATGGATGTATAGAGTTGGAATTGAAGGTATATTAGGTCTCAAGCAGGTTAATGGTAAAGGCTTTACTATTGAGCCAGCAGTTCCTAAGGAATGGAATGAGTATCAAATATACTATAAAAAAGATAATTGTATATATAATATTGAGGTGAAAAGAGGAGAAAGCAATAAGATTTACCTTGATGGAAAGCCTCTAGAAGCTAATATAGTGCCTTATCTGGAATCCGGAGAGCATGTTGTTGAAGTGATAATTTAGACTATAACTAAAAATTAAATTTTTGTAAAGTTACAAATTTGAGACGGTTTTAAACTGTCTCTTTTTTTATATAGTGGTATAATTTAGTAGTAAGTACTTGGTCATATTTTTCAAATAACTGCATTAATTATAAATGTAGTTAATTAATGGATGGAGGGTTTGTTATGACAGAATTGAGACAAGTTTACAAGTGTGAAAAGTGCGGAAATATGGTAGAGGTGATTCATGCATCAGGTGGAACTTTAGTATGCTGTGGTCAGCCAATGACTTTAAAAACTGAAAATACTACAGAGGCAGCAGTTGAAAAACATATACCTGTAGTAGAAAAGAATGAAAATGGTGTATTAGTTAAGGTAGGTTCAGTAGAACATCCAATGCTTGAAACACATTATATTGAGTGGATTGAAGTTGTTACTTTAAATAATGTTTATAGAAAGTATTTAAAACCAGGAGAAAAGCCAGAAGCTTTCTTTAATATTGAAGAAGAAATTTTATCTGTTAGAGAATACTGCAATCTTCACGGCCTTTGGAAAGCTTAATACAAAACTATTAATATTTTTTAAAAAGATTGTCAATAATAATATTGACAATCTTTTTATTTGGGAATATTATAAAGAAAAGATATTAATAAGCTGATATACCAGGAAGCAAGTAGGTTTAAAAACAGATTCAAAGAGAGCTGTAGACGGTGAAATTGCAGCAGTTATGCTTAAACTGAATGGGTCTTGGAAGGTTGGGGATGAACATAAGTAGTCCTTCACGTAAGCCTTACGTTATAAAGGCAGGATATCATTGTGTATCTTATAAATAAGGAAAAGCATTATGCTTTTTGAATTAGGTGGCACCGCGTATGTTACGCCCTAAGGCTTTAGAAAAAAGCCTTAGGGCTTTTTTAATTTTTAATTCTTCACTAAATAAGGGAGGTATTATTATGGAAGAGAAGAAAAAGGTTATATTCAGTGGAATACAGCCATCAGGTCAGCTTACATTAGGCAATTACTTAGGAGCTATAAAAAATTGGGTGAAGCTTCAAGAAGAATATGATTGCTACTTTTGCGTAGTTGATTTGCATGCAATTACAGTAAGACAAGAGCCAAAGGATTTAAGAGCAAGAACTTTAGAGGTTATGTCTATTTATATAGCAGCAGGAATAGTTCCTGAGAAAAATACTATATTTATTCAGTCACATGTACCTGCCCATTCTGAGGCAGCATGGCTTTTAAACTGCTATACCTATATGGGAGAATTAAGCAGAATGACACAATTTAAAGATAAATCTCAAAGATATGGCGATTCTGTAAGTGCAGGCTTGCTTGATTACCCAGTGCTTATGGCAGCAGATATACTTCTTTACCAAGCAGATTTAGTACCTGTTGGAGTCGATCAAAAACAGCACTTGGAGTTATCCAGAGATATAGCTCAGAGGTTTAACAATACCTACAGTGAAACTTTTGTAATTCCAGAAGGCTATATACCGCAAAATGGAGCAAAAATAATGAGTCTGCAAGACCCAACCAAGAAAATGTCTAAATCCGATGACAATCCTAACAGCTATATATTGATTATGGACCCTCCGGAAGTTATCAGAAAAAAAGTATCTAGAGCTGTAACTGACAGTGTTGGTGTTGTAAAGTACTCAGACGAGCAGCCAGGAGTTAAAAACTTAATGACTATATTAAGTACAATAACAGGTCAAACTATAGAAGAAATTGAAGCTAAGTATGAAGGCCAGGGCTATGCTCAATTTAAAAAAGATGTAGCGGAGGCTATAGTAGCTGAGCTTGAACCTATTCAGAAAAAGGTAGCTGAGCTTGTAGCAGACAAAGCTTATCTTGAAAGCATATATAAGGCTGGAGCTGAAAAAGCTAATTACGTTGCAAATAAAACCTTGAGAAAAATGCAGAAGAAGATTGGATTTATTCCAGTGTCTAAGTAAAATAAAAATCGCAGGCAATTAATAAAGCCTGCGATTTTTATTTGTCGAAATTTTAATGCAATAAATATAACTTTATTTATTGTTAGTCCAAATAATGTGTTATATAATATAAGTGAATATATGAGCAAGTATTCATATATTGAAACAAGTACGCTTAACTGATTAATATTTCTGTTGAAAGGAGAAATTTTATGAATCTTTCAATTAACACATTATCATTAGGTTTATTACTAACATTTGGATTTTCATATCTGTTGAAACTTTATTTATTACGTAAAAGAAAGAATCTAAAAGCAAATGCTGGGGAATAGATAATAATTTTACTAGAAACATATCTGCTAAAGATCCATTTACAATTGTTATTGTAAAAGGATTAACGGCTGGATGCTTTTCATTACTTTTAGCATATATTATAGATAGTCCACTTCCAGGTTTTTTTACAATAATCAAAGTCATGGCATTAGGTTTCTTTAGTTATGGGGTAAGTATAGTTCTGTTTGTGCTAGCCATGAGAAGCTTGGGGAGTGCCAGAACAAGTGCAGTTTTTGGAACATCCCCATTTATAGGAGCAATTCTATCGTTCATCTTATTAGGGGATACCATCAACATAATGTTTATTATTTCATTACCTGTGATGATTGCAGGTACGTTTCTTCTGCTGAAAGAAGAGCATGCTCATATGCATAAACATGAGTATCTTGTTCATGAACATAGACATTATCATGGCGATAATCATCATGAGCACTACCATGTACCAGGCGAAATTCCGAAAAACGGTTATCACTCGCATCCTCACGAACATGATGTAATAGAACATGAACATCCACATGCTCCTGATATACATCACAGACATGCACATTAGAAACAAAATATATAATATCAAGAAGCTATACAGTAAATGAAGATTATTATATTAACTAACTGTATGGCTTATTTTATTTGTTTGAGGTTCCTTATTTGTACATATTTAACCATAATATAAATAAATTGGTGTATAATAAAATATATGGATAACTTTCTGTATTGTATGATGTCATTTAAAGCGAATACTAATATTCTCCAGAAGATGATGCATTATAGAAAAACCTTTTATTTAACTAGTTTGGGGGGAATAGAGAATGACTAATGATTTTTATTGTGAGCAAGTTTTAAGCGGAAAGATAGAGGTAAGCAAAGTTTTTGAAACAGAAAACGTACTGGCTTATTATCATACAAAACCAGCCTATGAGAAGCATGTTGTAGTTATTCCGAAGAAACATATATCTTCTTTAATTACAATTACTCAAGAAGAAAATGATATGCTATTAGAGTTACTTAGTGTTGTAAAGAAAGTTGCAGCTGATATTGTATCTGAGCATGGAGCATGCAGAGTAATAACAAACTTAGGAGACTATCAAGAGTCAAAACATCTTCATTGGCATTTGGTTTTTGGAAATCGCATATAACAATAATCAAAAGGTATTGGAGGAATTTCTATGAAAAAAGGCAATATAGAATTTGCGGCAAAGGGATTTATATTAAAGGATGGTAAGTTTTTAGCATTGCATAAAAGTATTGCTAAACATAACTTCTATGAACTTCCAGGGGGAAGAATGGAGTTCGGTGAAACGGCAGAGGAAACTTTAGTAAGAGAAGTAAAAGAGGAGACTGACTTTATTGTAGAGCCAGTAAGTCTGCTGGATACATGGAATTTTGTTACTGAGGATTATCAGATAGCTGGAGTTATTTATCTGTGCAAAATAAAGGAAGGCAGTTTAACACTATCAGAGGAACATGACAGATATGAATGGCTTGAATTTAATGAAGAAAATCTCGATAAAATGCATGAGGTTTATAAAATAAGAATGAAAAAGTGGGATATCAATAAGTTCAAATATTTATAGAAATGGAGGTTATTTGTTTTGTTTACATTTCTAAATTTTGATTATTTAACCGATGGGGAAATAGACTTAGTTATTGAAGAAAAGGCTGAGGCTTATGAGCCTAAAGGATACTTACCGGCTTATAAATATGGTATTAAACTGCATAATGACAATAAATTAATAGGTAGAATAGATATAAGAATCGGACATAATAGAAATACGTATTATGGCGGAAATATAGGGTATGAAATTGAGGAAGCCTATAGAGGGCATCACTATGCTGCAAAAGCCTGTATGTTAGTAAAGCAGGTTGCTCATGCACACGGGATGGACAGGCTGGTTATAACTAATGATCCAAGTAATCTTCCATCAAGAAAAACCTGCGAACATATTGGGGCTAAGCTTCTTGAGATAGTTGATTTGCCTGAAGATAATGAAATGTATAAATTAGGAGATAGGAAGAAGTGTAGATATGAGTGGATTATCTAACAATAAAAGAACTATGGCTGATAATGGTGAATTTTTATTGACAAGAGGAACTAAATTAAATATGGGTTTGAAAGGGTGAGAGGTATGATAAAAACAATTCATAAAATTGAGGAAGTAATAGATTTTGCATGGGAATTAAGTCAAAATGATTTATATGCTAGCTACCATAGAATAAAATCAATGGAAAAGCTTAGAGAAGATTTTGAAAGAGCTCTTGTTAGGGATAATGAAAGTATAATAGCCTGCTATCACGAAAATGTATTATGTGGAGTATGTATTTATTTTTGGAAATTTGATGAAAAATATTCACAAACAACACAATTTTTAATAAGAGAAGATTATAACGAAACTGCAGAAGAATTAATTGGTCATATAGGCAGGCAGCTGCCTGGCCATGAATTATATATAGGTGTACCTTTTAGTAATAAAGATGCTAATCAATATTTTAAGAAAAGCAGTTTTGAATGTATTGAATCCAGCATTGATACAAGGCTATATAATTTAAAAATACAAATGAATGAAAAACATGAACAGGTAGAAGAAATTACTAAAAGTAATTTTGAGGAATATGCTATTTTTCATGACAAATATGCCATTCATTTAGAAATGTTCTATAATAGTAAAAACTTAAAAAAGGATATAGAGGGATTTAAAATACTCGTTTTTAAACAAGATGAAGTGATTCGTGCAAGCATTTTTGCTAAGAAGGTCAGAAATATGGGTGAAATTTTTGGATTATTTGTTGATGAACAATATAAAAATAATGGTATTGAAGGCATTTTAATTAATGAAATGCTGATGAAATTATATAATAAATTTGGTTCTCTAGAGGAAGTTGCATATTTTATCGATGAAGATTCTCAAGACGAGTTAAATGCAGCTTTAGCTGCAGGCTTTCAGATTAATGATGAATATAGATGCTACAAATGTATACTCTAATTGATTAAAAAAGTAAAAGTGAAGGTAAAACAAAACCTTCACTTTTAACATGCTTCATTTTCTTCTAAAATAAACTTATCTATAACATGAGCCACACCGTGCTCTTCGTTTGTAAGCGTAATGTAGTCAGCAGCTTCCTTAACTTCAGGAAAAGCATTACCCATAGCTACTCCAAGACCGGCAAACTTAATCATATGAAGATCATTTCCTGCATCCCCTATGCATATAACCTCTTCTCTCTTAATACCAAGCTTATCTGCAAGCAGTTCTACACCATAACCTTTATTAACTCTCTTATCTAGAAATTCAAGAAAGTATGGAGCACTTCTCAGAACAGAATATTTTTCATAAACCTCTTTAGGAAGCTTTGACATAACTTCTGTAAGGTAATTAGGTTCATCAATGAACATAATTTTAACTATAGTAGTATCCTTATTTAAGTTATTAAAATCTACAAACTCTAAAGGAATATCATTTATATCGGCTTCAACCTGGCTGTATTTGCTCCATTTAGGTGTAATACAAGTATGCTCAGTTAAAGCGTGTATATTAACTTTTAGTTCCTGGCTTAGTTTATAAAGATAATCAACATCTTCAAGGTTCATTAATGTTTGGGCTACTATATCTTTTGTCTTTGTATTTTGAACTAGTGCTCCGTTATAGGCTATTGCATAGTCATTATCATTCAAAAGATCCAACTCTTGTAAATATCTCTTTATGCCATCAATAGGTCTTCCAGTTGCTAATACAACCTTAACACCTTTATTTTTTGCTCTCTGTATTGCTCTATAAGTTTCCTTGGAAATAGTTTTATCTTCACGAAGCAGAGTACCATCCATATCAAGTGCTATAAGTTTGTACATTATTTCTCTCCTTTAACATATATAATGAACTAAAGTTCTTACATTCATGATGTCACAAAATATCCAAATTTCAAGGATTTTGACACGTCATGAATTTATTAGAACTTTTGCATTGTATATAGTAATAAAAAATAGTTCATTATTATTATAACATCTAGGACAAAAAAATAAATGGAAGCATATAGCATGTAAATGTATACAGCTATATAATTGTTGAAATAAAATTTATAAACTGATATAATTTTGTGTGGTTTAAGAAAAAAATATAATATGGTTATTTTTTATTGTGAATTAATATTTAAGGAGATATTCCGATGTAGATAAATATCTAGAGTTTAGAATAAATTAAAAAGGAGAGAAAATAGTGGCGGATTTAATTAATGAAATAGAGAAAAGAAGAACCTTTGCTATAATATCACACCCGGATGCTGGTAAGACTACTCTTACTGAAAAGCTTCTTTTATACGGGGGTGCCATAAGACTTGCGGGTTCTGTAAAAGCAAGAAAAGCATCAAAACATGCAGTTTCAGACTGGATGGAAATAGAAAAACAAAGAGGTATTTCTGTTACTTCTTCTGTAATGCAGTTTAATTATGATGGATATTGTATAAATATCCTTGATACTCCAGGTCACCAAGACTTTAGTGAAGATACTTATAGAACTCTTATGGCAGCAGATAGTGCGGTAATGGTTATCGATGGAGCAAAAGGTGTAGAAGAGCAGACAAAAAAACTCTTCCACGTATGCAGTCTTAGAGGAATTCCTATATTTACTTTTATAAATAAGATGGATAGAGAAACTAAGGATCCTTTCGAACTTTTAGAGGATATTGAAAATGAGCTTGGAATAAAATCCTATCCTATGAATTGGCCTATAGGTACTGGAGCAGAATTTAAAGGTGTTTATGACAGAGAAAAAAATGTAATTCAAGCTTTTGACGGCGGCAATCACGGACAGACACAGGTTGAGTCTGTTGAAGGTAATATAGAGGATAAGGTATTTAACGATTTGCTGGGTGAAAGTCTGCATAATAAGCTAATAGAAGATATTGAACTTTTAGATATAGCAGGGGATGAGTTCAGCCCGCAAAAGGTTAGAAATGGAGAGCTTACTCCGGTTTTCTTTGGAAGTGCGTTAACTAATTTTGGTGTTGAGCCTTTTTTACAGTATTTTTTAAATTTAACTACTTCACCAATTGCAAGACAGTCAGATCAAGGGGAAATAGATGTATTTCAGCCTGATTTTTCAGCTTTTGTTTTTAAGATTCAGGCAAATATGAATCCTGCGCACAGAGATAGAATTGCTTTTATGAGAATCTGCTCAGGTGAATTTAAAAAAGGTATGGAAGTATATCATGTTCAAGGCGGAAATAAAATAAAACTTGCACAGCCACAGCAGTTTTTAGCTCAAGAAAGAGAAATTATTGATGAGGCTTATGCAGGAGATATTATTGGAGTATTTGATCCAGGTATATTCAGCATTGGAGATACCTTATGTGAGAGCTCTAAAAGGTTTAAGTTTGAAGGTATTCCTACCTTTGCACCAGAATACTTCGCTAGAGTAAGAACTGTTGATACTATGAAAAGAAAGCAGTTTATTAAAGGAATTACTCAAATAGCTCAAGAAGGAGCAATCCAAGTATTTAAAGAGCTTTATATAGGAATTGAAGAGATTATTGTTGGTGTTGTAGGTGTACTTCAATTTGAAGTATTAGAATACAGACTAAAACATGAGTATAGTGTAGATATAAAAATGGATAGATTAGCCTTTAGATTTATAAGATGGATTGAAAATACTGATATCGATGTGGAAAACTTAAATTTAACAAGTGATACAAAGAGAGTTAAGGACTTTAAGGATAGAAATCTTTTAATATTCCAAAGTGATTGGGCTATAAGCTGGGCACTTGAACATAATAAGGGGTTAGTACTGTCTGATATCGCAAAAAATAACGACTAAACAAAAACCATATAAAACGGAGCAGGAAGTTATACCTATTCCGTTTTATATGGTTTTATCTTTTAAAGCTGAATATTTCTGTATCTGGATTATTGTCATATAATATAAGGTCTTTAATTATTTGTGCTCCATAAGCAGAAAGTGCTTCGCCATTGCCGCCTATACCTAAGTTAAAATAACAGTTAGGCAGAGAATCATATGCACCTATATAAGGAAGGCTGTCTTTTGTTTCAGGATAGGAGCATTTCCAAAAATATTCTGCCTCAATATTTTTAACGTTTGGCAGCAGGTTATTTAGAGCATTAATAATGTTAGAAGCGGTTAAATCTTGATCATTATCAGTACCATAAGCTTGTGCCAGTATTCTGTTTTCATCTATAATACGGATATTATAGGATAATCTATTGTATTTTCTGCAGATACATTTTTCTTCTAAACCATTGAATTTAGATAATTTGTTAGTAACAATGGTTGAAGAAGGCTTTTGGTTTACTATCTTATCTTTAATCAGCGTCAATGCTGACTGACCTGCAGTGAATACAATTTTTTTACAGGTTATATGATAAGTATCTGTATTAACCCGCATCTTTTCAGGTGCATAGTCAAAGCTTGAAAGAGGGGTGCTTTCATAGATTCGAGCTCCTTTAGAAGAGGCACCCTTCAAAATTGCATGACAAAATTTAAAAGGATCAAATAGAGCATGATTATTTTTGAGTTTTTCAAAGCCGCAGTCTTTATGGATATTTGAAAGTATGTTTTCTATGTCATCAATAGATTTTAAGCAAAGCTTATATGCTCTTTCAGCTTGTTTTTCACTCATAAGAGAAGCAAGAGCAGGAAGAGATTTATCTACGTACGCCTTTAAAATTCCGGAGCTTAGCAGAGTACTTCCATGTCCGATTTTATTTTTTTCTATAAGTACTGTGTTTAATTTATATTGTGAAAGATAATAAGCAGTTAAAGAGCCGGAAATTCCGCCTCCTACAACAACTACATCACAGTCAATGTTTGAAGTTAATTTAGGATAAGTTTTATAATTTTCATCTATATTATTCCAGTAGGTTTTTTCTTGCATAGTGTTCATTTAATAAACTCCTTTCAAAACATAAATATCCAAGTTCATAATTTATGGAACTTGGATATATATACAATGCAAAAGTTCTAATACATTCATGATGTCCAAAAATATTTAAAGATTGGATATTTTGTGACATCATGGATGTAAGAACTTTAGTGCATTATATAGTTACTACAGGTGAAATGCTCACATAGTCTTTTTTCGGCCAAAAAGAGCATCTACTATAAACACAACAGCTGCTACAATAAGAAGCAGGTTGATTAAGCCTCCGCCTATTCTGAATATAAGACCAATTAACCAAAATAAAACTACGAATCCGCCTATCCAACGTAAAATAGTCATAATACAACCTCCCTTTATTTGAGTAAAATTAGTATTTGCAATAAATAATGTAATTATAACTAATTACATATTTTAATTGTATCCATACACTTTAAAAATGATTTGATGCTGGATATAATGTAATAGGGAACAGCGCTGGAATATTTTTATTGATGGAGGGTTTTAAATTGGAAAAGAGAGAACATGCTATTAAAAGCAGCAGAGTATTAGATATTGTGCAAGTAGGTTTAATGACAGCTATTGTATATGTGGCAACATACATTGTTCATGTAAAAACCTTTATGGGTGTAATGCATGCAGGAGACAGTATGGTATTTTTAGCTGCCATGCTGCTTGGAAGAAAAAAAGCTGCTTTGGCTTCAGCTATTGGAATGTGCTTGTTTGATTTGACAAATGGATATGTAAATTGGGCACCTTTTACTTTTGTAATAAAAGGAACAATGGCATATATTACAGCAGTTATTGCTTATAGAGGAAACTATAATGGAGAAAAGCTTTGGAATAATATTATGGCTTTTATAATAGCGGGAATTTGGATGATTGGAGCCTACTTTATAGGTGGAGCAATAATATTAACTTTTTTAGAGCCAGAAAAGCAGGCTTTTGTTCAAAGTTTAATAATTTCAGCAAAGGATATACCAACAAATATTGCACAAGTGGTAATAGGAATAGTTATTGCTGTTCCCCTTCTTGGAGCACTTCGTAAAGCCGGAATAAAGAATGTAATTTAAGAATAAATAAATATAAAAATGGGCAGGTGGCTGTCTCAAAACAGCTTAAACCTATCGCGTGGTATTTGAATTCTAGGAAGCTTTCACTTCGCAGATAAGACTAATAATTAAAAAATTTATAAATCCTAAATCCTATAAACTCGTTTCACTTGGACAATATAGGATTCTTAACGGCTTTATAAATTTTTCAATTAAAGTCTTATTACTGCTTACTCAAATGCTTTTACGTATTCAAATACCACGCTAAGTTTAGCTGTTTTAGGACAGCTTTTATTTTTTTATAATTTTTACTGCATAACTTAATTAATACAGTTGCAGTTATTTTATCAAATAAAAAAGAGAGGTTAAACCTCTCTTTATAAACTAGAATCTTCTTTCTCTGCTGTTGTTCTTTTGAGCCTTTCTTGCTTTTCTGCATTCAGGGCATCTAACTGGATCATTTTCAAATCCTTTTTCTTTGTAGAAAGCTTGTTCGCCTTCTGTAAATACAAATTCTTTTCCACAATCTTTACATACGATGTTCTTATCCATTTAAAAAATCCTCCTTTAATCTAGGGACTAATTTGTTCTTGGACTACTTCCCTTTTCTGATTAAAGGGGATAAAAGTTCCTTGAAAAATTGACCCAAACAAATAATTAAGCCTTTGCTCAATAATAATTATAGCACAAGGGCACTAAAATACAATATGATTTAAATATTTTATATAACTTTTTTAAAATTTATACGTGGGTTTTTAAGGATTTTTTTTGGATAAATATTGATAAAATGTGTAAACTCTATTAATATATTGAATTAGTAAGAAAGGAGAGGATATTATGCCAAGTACATATTCATTTGACGTAGTTTCAGTAGTTAATATGCAGGAAGTAGATAATGCAGTTAATCAAGCTAAAAAGGAAATTGAGCAAAGATATGATTTTAAAGGAAGTAAAACAGAAATAACTTTAGGTGAAGATGAAATTAAAATTGCTTCTGATGATGAGTTTAGACTTAATTCAGTTGTTGAAATTTTAAAGGCTAAATTTATAAAAAGAGGGATATCTCCTAAGGCTTTAGATCTTGGTAAAATTGAAAATGCAAGCCTTGGTACAGTAAGACAATCAGGAAAGCTTGTAAATGGTATATCGAAGGAAAAAGCAAAGGATATAGTAGCAGAAATAAAAAATAGTAAAATAAAGGTGCAGGCTCAAATAATGGAGGATCAGGTTAGAATTACAGGGAAAAATAAAGATGACCTTCAAGCAGCAATTACACTTTTAAAGGGAAAAGACTTTGGAATTGACTTACAGTTTACTAACTATAGATAGTCTGTTCTGAAAATTATAGGGGGGTAATAGTTTGCTGGGAACAATCGTTAATTCTCTGGCAATAATAGGTGGAAGTTTGCTGGGATTTATTTTAAAGGGTGGGATTCCAGAGAGAGTAAATGATACTATAATGAAGGGGCTTGCTCTTTGTATTATGGTTATTGGAATTTCAGGTGCCATAAAATCAGAAAATATGATATTGATAATATGTTCAATAGTTATTGGAGCACTTATAGGCGAATTTATTGATATAGATAAAGGGCTTAAAAAACTTGGAGATAATATCGAAGCAAAGCTTCAAGGCAAGGGAGGAAGAGTTTCAGAAGGGTTTGTTACGGCAAGCCTTGTATATTGTGTTGGAGCTATGGCTATATTAGGTTCTTTAGACAGCGGTCTTAAAGGTGATTACAAAATACTTTTTACTAAGGCTATGCTTGACGGAATATCGGCCATTATGTTTACATCAACGCTAGGAATAGGTGTGGCTCTTTCAGCAATTTCTGTTTTTATATACCAAGGTACAATAACTCTTGCAGCTTCCGCACTTCAAGGAATACTTGTAGGAACAGTAATAACCGAGCTTTCAGCAGTAGGAAGCCTTCTTATAATGGGGCTTGCATTTAATATGCTTGGTCTTACTAAAATAAAGGTAGCAAATTTACTTCCTGCAATACTTATACCGATATTATATCATTTAATCTTCTAAAAATTTATAAAAGACCCCAGCTTAGGTACATTTTAATACTTAAGCCGGGGTTTATTTTTACATCAAATTAATTATATAAGTCTGCTCAGTAAGTTTATCTATTTCATCATATCTGCTTGCGAATTCTTTAGAAAAGTTACTTTTTACATTTTGATTATCTTTTTCTTTATTACTATTATCTTGATATTTCATAAACTTCACCCTCTCAATTATTTTATATTTATATAAAGTTAAGTTATATTCTATTAATTAAATTATAGGATAATTCTGATAATTAGTCAATAGTTATTATTATAAAGTAATAAGTTTAGTTTTTAACAATTAACAGCTCTCTTAAAGGATCAGAATAGTTTTCCGTGTGATGGTTATAATTATACTTAGGTTTATTTTACAAAGGGTGATAATTATGCAGAAGGATAAAATCAGCAGAAGCCTTAATGAAAATCAAAAATATATAAAAAATGTATTAGGGGACAGCGCAGACATTATAATAAGAAATTTTGTAATACCAAGCTTTAATAATTGTAGGGCTTTTATTTTATATGTAGATGGCTTAATTGGCACAAAGGAAATTGATGATATTATTTTAAAACCACTTATTAATAATACACTGCTTCCATCTAATAAAAACTATATACAATCTGTAGGACCTATAAGGGCTTTAGCAGAGTCAGCAGTTCTTGCAGCTTCAGTTAAGGAAACTCAGGAATGGAAGGAAATATTAGATCTTGTACTCAGCGGAGATACAGCTCTATTTATTGACAGCTGCGATACCGCAATAGTTATGTCTACCAGAGGATTTGAATCGCGTTCAGTATCTGAGCCTCTTGCAGAAGGAGAAATTAGAGCCTCAAGAGACGGATTTATAGAAAATATACGAGTTAATACCTCACTAATAAGAAGAAGAATCAAAGACTACAGCCTTAGGATGGACTCAATGAAAATAGGCGAGAGAACAAAAACAGATGTTGTACTTGTCTATATAGACAATTTAGTTAATAAGGAAATTCTAGGGGAATTAAAAAGCAGATTAGAAAGAATTAAAGTTGACAGTATATTAGAAAGCGGATATATAGAAGAGTTAATAGAGGATGCTCCTTTATCACCTTTTCCTACTATAGAACATACAGAAAGACCTGATAAAGCATCTGCAGCAATATTAGAAGGCAGAATAGTGATTATAGTAGACAACACTCCATTCAGCTTGCTTGTACCTACTGTGTTTTGGCAATATTTGCAAGCTACTGGAGACTATTATGAAAGACACTACGTAGGCACCTTTTTAAGATGGCTTAGGATGTTAGCATTATTTTTATCTCTTACATTGTCTTCTTTTTACGTAATGCTATCCTCATTTCATCAGGAAATGTATCCTACACTTTTAGCTTTAAGAGTGGCTGCAGGAAGAGAAGGTGTTCCTTTTCCATCGATAATTGAAGTTCTGCTTATGGAATTTATGTTTGAAATTATAAGAGAAGCTGGTATACGTATGCCTAAGCCTGTTGGGCAAGCAGTTAGTATTGTTGGAGCACTGGTTGTTGGAGAAGCAGCAGTTACCGCAGGACTTGTAGGACCGACTTTAGTAATAGTAGTAGCAGGAGCAGGAATATGCTCCTTTGCAATACCTGCATATAGTTTGTCTATATCTTTTAGACTATTAAGATTTCCGCTTATATTATTAACAGGTTCCTTCGGCTTATTAGGATTTCTAGGAGGAACAATTGCAATTACTCTTCATTTACTTTCACTACGTTCCTTTGGAGCTCCTTTCTTAGCCCCAATAGGACCCTTTAGATTGCATGGAAATAAAGATGTGCTAATTAGGGTTCCTTGGTGGATGATGAAAAATAGACCCAAAATAACACAAGCAGAGGATTCATCAAGGCAGGCCGATAGTGAGGAATTAAAGCCAAAACCTCCTTCAACCTAACAAACAAGATTGATATAAGGTGGTTAATGCCCTAAATGGGCTTTAACGAGTAGCTTACGAGCGGGAGCGAGTGATCTAAACGACTCAGTATTTCCGACTAAATGGAGGAATGCAATGAAAAAGATTACAGCATTAGCATTAGTATTTAATATGATATTTCTCACAGGCTGTTGGGACAGCAGAGAAATTAACGAATTAGGCTTAGTTATGGCTGTAGGGGTTGATAAGAAAAAGGGCAGCGGTATCTATACTGTTACAGCTCAGATTGCTAAACCTTCTAGTGCATCAGGTCAAGGGGGAAAAAGCGGAGGCGGTGATCAGCCCGTTTGGGTCGGAAGCGCAGAAGGAAAGACTATATTTGAAGCGATAAGAAACTTAGCTAAGTTTTCATCAAGAAGAATAATGTGGGCACATAATAACATTATTATTATAGGAGAGTCCCTTGCAGAAGAAGATATAACTCCTGTAGTAGACTTTTTCACAGAAAATCCAGAACTTAGAATGAAAACCTGGGTGGCTATAGCTCATGGAGATGCTAAGCCTTTTATAGCAGCTAAAACAGGAATGGAAAATATACCAGGAATTTCAATGGCAGAGCTTTTTAGATATCACCAGCTTCCAGCAGAAAGTGTAGCAACTGATATGCTTAACTTATTTAGAGACTATAAAAGTGAAACAATTCAGCCTTTAGTATCTGCTCTTACTTTAAAAACAGAAAACAGTCCAGGAGGAAGTAATCAGGTAGAGCTTGAGGGAGCTGCAGTTTTTCAAGGAGCAAAGCTTGTAGGATGGGTCTCGCCTGAGGAAACAAGGGGACTCGCCTGGGTAAGAAATGAGATGAAAAATGCAATTATAGTTACAAGCGGAGTTGGAAAAGAGAAACAAAATTTATCTGTTGAGCTAAAGGGAGCTAGGGCAAAAGTAGCAGCTCAAGTAACAGGTGAAATTCCATCAATTACAATTGATGTTACTGCTAAAGGTGATATTTCTGAAATAGATTCTCCTACAGATATGGCTATGAGTGAACTAAAAGCTAAGGTGGAAGAAGAGTCTGTTCATGTAATTAAAAGAGAAATAAAATTAGGACTTGAAAAGGTTCAAAAACAGTATAAATGCGATGTATTAGGCTTTGGAAGAGCAGTTCACATAGCTAATAAAGACTTGTGGTACAAAAATATGGCTGATAAATGGGAGGATGTTTATCCTCAAGTACCTGTTATTATAAATGTATCCGTTAATATTGAATCAGGTGCACTTTTCCAGGAGCCTACTAATATTGAAAAGAAAAGTGGAAAGGATTAGTAATGAAAGAAAAAATAGATAGATTACAATTTTTCTTTATGATTCCAAGTATTTTATTTGGAAAAGCCATTGGAATTACTGCGGGAGTAATAGCAAGAAAAATAGGAGCAGATGTTTGGACTTCAATGGCTATAGGGTTTGCTTTTGGAATAATTATTGCCTTGTTTATGGTGTACATATGCTCTAAGTTTCCAGATAAAACTATGGTTGAATATTCTGAGGATATTTTTGGCAAATGGATTGGTAAGTTTATATCATTGGTTTTGGGAGTTTATTTTGCTTATGCTTTTGCCATTTCTTCTAATGTTATTACCTTGCATCTAAAGGAATACTTTTTAACACAAACTCCCTATATTATACTTTGTTTAATTTATGTAGTACTTTGTACTTATGGAGTTATATCAGGAGTAGAGGTTGTAATAAGATTTTCATTTTTTGGTTTTTTCATGCTTTGGTTAATTAATATTACAATGATACTAGGAACTGTTCAGGATTTTAAGTTTGTAAACCTAGAACCTATTCTTGATAAAGGAATAAAAACTAATATTATAAACAGTATTTATACTTTTTCTGATATAGGAATGGTAATTATGGCATTAGGGATGGTTTATCCTATGGTAAGTAAAAAGAAAGGGCTTAAGGCAATTACAGTTTCAGCTATGATAGTTGGAGCAATTTCAGTTTTGATTTGGCCTTTTTTCGAGGTGGGAGTTTTAGGCGCTGATGTAATGAAGCAATTTGTAGTAGTATGTATGCAGCAGGTAAGAAGTGCACAGCTTACAAGATATCTTCCAAGATATGAGCTTATAATGGTAACGTTCTTTGTATGGTCTATGTTTGTTCAATCAGTTGTTATGTTTTGGAGCTCTTCCTACTGTTTCAAGTCAACTTTGGGACTTAAAAAAGATAGACTAATAGTTCTAATTTTAACACCTTTATTAGTATTGCTTACCAATCAGCTCGGGAAAGATCATAATAATTATATCAATTTTCTAGCATTTCCCTGGTCTCAAATATCTATAGGGTTAAGCATAGTGCTACCGCTCATGTTTTTTATGGGATTGTTTGTCAGAAAGAGCTTGGGCAGAAATATTGGAAACACAAAAGGAAGGCAATAGCCTTCCTTAATTACATTGTAGTGTTTTTAAATTTGTTCTTGCCATTTTTCTCATTTTGTTTATTCATCTGCTTAAATTCTGCACTTCTTGAATCATACTTAGCGCTATTAGGCCCGGTTGAGCGTTCTCTATTTTCATATTCTTTTCTTCCCATGGTATTGTCCTCCTGCAGAACTAAATAATAAGACTTTTTTTCTTAAAGAAGTTTGCAGAATTATTATATGTTGATTTTAATTTGTTTAAACACTTATTCTATACCAGATACGGATACATTTAGAAGTTTTATGGTCTTTGGTCCATAAAAACCATTATTCTTTTGAAGTTCTTTAGAAAGATATAGATTTTTTTGAACTTCTTTAATATTTCCTGAAATTGAGCCTCCTGTAACTGGTATAGTTTTTTCTCCGTCAAAGTACCAGCCAAGTCTGATTTCTCCTCCGAAATCTCCTGTTAAGCCGTCCATTTGAAAATCAGAGAAAGCTGCAAGTTCAAGGTAAGGTTCTTTTCTAAATTCTTCAGCGGAATATTTTCCACCTTCGACAACAATATTTCTGATTAATCCAGTCGGTTCGAGATTAAGATAATGAGAATGTCTTATATCTCCCCAATATCTTTTTAAGATACCATTTTCAAAAATTTTTACAGGCTGAAGTGGAAAACCATCCGTATCGTAAGGAACAGAATATGTTGAGTTTTTTAACTGTGGATTTAAGGTTATATTAATTAAATCTCCTAAAACTTCATTGCCTTGAATATTTTTGTCAAGCTCGGCGCTAGAGGTGTGATTATATTTATCCTGAGCACTAGACTGAGCAGAATAGAAATTAAACATTTCTTCAGCAGGTTCTCCAGTAAGCAGCACGGTACATTTTCCTAAAGCAGGAGTTGGCTTAGCAATAGCCTTATCTCTGCTTATTTTAAGCTGCTCTTTAACTATTTCAGTAATTTCTTCACCATTAAATTCAGAAAAGTCGAATCTTTTGTATAGCTCTATATCCTCGCCGTTTTCCTTCCAATCAGTTATAAACTCAACTTCACCTTTATAACAGTTATAGGAAACATCAACACCTTCTGAATTAATAATCCTAGTATAAATTTTATTTAAAAATACTTCTGTTGAATTTATCCATCCATTTTCAAGATTGTCAGGTTTATATACCGCTTCAGTAATTTTAGGAAGCCAATTTTCTATAGTATCACTTGATAAGTTGGTTGACATCTCAATAGGATCAAGTATTGAAGGTTTCGCCAAAGGATAATATTCATTTTTAACAAAACCTGCTGCAAAAGCCGCATCACTCATACTTGAAGTAATTTCTTCATCATTCATAGTAGGATGAATTGTGGTAGTAGAAGAACCTCTATATTTAGTTTCTCCATCTTCGAAATCTTTATATACTGTTACACTAAAATAGTGAACTGCTTTTTCTCTGTTCATATCAAGACCTTTTTTTACAAAGAAAAGCTCTCCGCTTTCAATTTTTGTTTCAACAATTTTATAGCCGCTAATATCTTTTATAGTGGATAAAATGTTCTTTATTCTATCTATCATCACTATCCTAACCTCGCTTTCGCCTTAATGTATGGACCGCCATCTGAAACTTTTGCAAATTCCTTATAACCTTTACCGCAGGCTCCGGAGCCAGAGAGCTCAACTGTTTCTGAAACCATTGATATTGATTTTAAGAGATCAGGAACATATCCGGTCATAATTACTGGTGAAACTATTGTATCAGTAAGCTTACCGTCCACTATTTCTTTTCCATACATTATCATGCACTGAATTCCCCAGCTTTTTGGGTCTTCCATACCACTCATAGTACCATCTAAAAGATAACCATGTTTTATGGAAGCAATCATATCTTCAAGCTTATCTTTTCCTGCTGCAAAGAAGGTATTTGTCATTCTAGCATAGGCTTTTCTTTCAAAAGATTGTCTTTTGCCATTACCTGTTGGAACCGTATTAAGCTTCATAGCTGAAAGAATATCAGATAAACCTCTTTTTAAAACTCCATTTTTTATAATTATAGTATCCGTTCCAAGAGTACCTTCATCATCGAATAAGTAGGAGGACACGTGATGAGCTGATGCAGCTCCATCATGCATTGTAACTAATTCTGAAGCTACATATTTATCTATATACTCAATAGCTTTAGCACGTCTTTTTACAAACATGTCCATCTCAACACCATGACCAAAGGCTTCATGTGCAATAAGTCCAGAAATTTCAGGTGTGCAGATAACTTCATATTCTCCAGGTTTAACTGGTTTTGCATCTAAAAGTTTTTCAGCTAATGAAACTACATTAGAAACTTCAGCTTCCATTTCGTCTAAAAGCTCAACAGCTTTAAGTCCTGAGAATGATTTGTAAGCATATCTGGTGTTATCTTCTTTTCTTGCTATTGCAAATAAATAACCTTCACTCCATATATAGGACTGTTCTAAATCTTTTTTATCAGATAAAAATATTTTGGATACATGAACTTCATTATAAGCGACCCTAAAATTAACTAGTAGTTTGGATAAATTAAAGGCTTTATCTTTCAAAGCAGTCATGAATTCAATTTTTTCCTTAGAAGTTTTGCTTTCAGGAAGTTTTTCAACTTCTCCATAAAAGCTTCTGATTAGTTCTTCTTCCTTGATTAAATCATAATTGTTAAGGTCAACTGACGTTTCAAGCGCCTTTATTTGATTATTAATTTTCATTTTTATCTCTTCAGCAACTTGATTTACATTATCTTTATCAATGTTGTTAAAGGAAAATTCAGAGTAGTTAATACCATTATGAACTCTAACAACAAAGCCCCTTTCTGACCAAGATGAGTCATTTAGACTTACCCCAGTTCTTTGTACATTATAGGTTTTACCTTTACTATCAGTTCCAAGTATAGAAACATATTTGTAGTCTTTTGCTAAAATACCTATAAGTTCTTTTAATATAGGTTTTCTCTCCTGCAAAAAACTTGACATAGTAACCTGCATTAAAATGCCCCCTTTCAAAAATAACCTCTACATATAAACTTTACCAATAGTTTCATATTAAATCAACCTATAAGTAGAGTGCAAACTAAAGTTATCGCAGGCTTTGCGTGGAAAATAATATATAATCTTAGTGATTACTTTGCTACTGTTCTAAGGTTTGTGAAGCCATAAAACTAAAAGCCTCTAGTAATTCGCTTTATCTGTTGCTACTTATTAAGCGAAGCTTCTATAATAAATTTTTCTATCATATTTTACTTTTTGTTAGCTCAGAAGAGAGGCTCTAAGTTTTATGACTTCCCTTCACCAAGAACATGGGCAAAGTACTCAATTAATCTTATATATTATTTTCCACACTGCCCTACATACTTTAAAATAAGCCTATAATACCTTTGTTGTTCTCTAGTTAATCAGGTTAAACACTAAAAAGTTTGATGATGTTTAATAATAGTGTTGATATAAGCATGTTCTTTGATATTGTAAAAAGCAAATCTACTGCAAACCAGCATGTCTTAAGTAAATATTTAAATATTTTTATAAGTTTATATTTAAATAGATGAATGATAAAAATGCCATTACTAGCTTTTAACAAAGCCTAAAGTTTTAATTATAAAAACAATCATTAAGTAAATGGTATAGATAGTTATCATAAATTAAAATATTATTCTCTACACAAGGTTCTATGGTCTTTACACTACAGCCTGCAGACATTTTAGTTCCCAATTTTATTAACTTTTGTTATAAAAATTTTAAATTTTGCTATATAATATTGATAAAAAGCTTTGGCATAGGACTATAAGGAGATAGATATGAAAACAGTAGGTTATGTACTAATGATTATTGTTACAATATTGGTGTTTGGAGGGGTTAATTATTACATTGGACTTAGAGGCTGGCAGGGAGTAGGAAGTATGATTCCTTTTATAAACGCAAAAATTTATTGGATTATATTTTCAATAATTGCAGTTTCTTTTATTTTGGCACGCTTGGGAGAGAGATTTTTACCTAATAGCGTAGAAGGATATTTAAATTTGGTCGGCGCATACTGGATGGCTGCAATGCTGTATTTTGTCATAATTCTTCCTTTAGTGGATATTGGGAGATTTGTTGGAGGAAAAGCAAGCTTTATTCCTCAAGGAATTCGTGAAAATACATTTATTAAGACCTATGCTGGGGTGCTTGTATTTTTCATTGTCATAGGAATTTTGATTTACGGAACTTATAATGCTAAGAATATAAAGGTCAGCCAATATGATATAAATATAGCTAAAAAAGCGGGTAATATCTCTGAACTTCGTATAGCTATGTTCTCCGATGCACACTTAGGCAGTATTGTAGATAATGCAAGACTTACTAAAATGATAGATAGGGTTAACGAACTTAACCCCGATATAGTATTAATGCCGGGTGATATTGTGGATGAAAAACTATCGCCTTTTGTAAAGCAAAATATGGGAGAGAATTTTAAAAGGCTAAAATCTAAATACGGGGTATATTTTTCAACAGGGAATCACGAATATTATGGCGGAGAGGTTGAAGGGATTGTTAACAATTTAAAAGCATCTGGAGTAAAAGTACTTTCTGACGATTATGTAAAAATTGATGACAGTTTTTACATTGCTGGAAGACAGGATATAACATCTCTAAGCTACAATAAGAAGGAAAGAAAAACTGTGGATGAAATATTAAATGGAGTGGATAAAAGTCTTCCAATTATTTTGATGGACCATAACCCTAAAAACCTAGAGGAGCCTCAAAAAGCAGGGGTGGATTTGCAGGTTTCAGGACATACACACAGGGGGCAGATGTTTCCAAGCGAATATATTACAAGAAGACTTTACGAAATAGATTATGGATATTTAAAAAAAGATAATTTTAATATTGTTGTTACTTCAGGAATAGGGACGTGGGGACCTCCGATAAGAGTTGGCAACAGTTCAGAGCTGGATCTAATAGTTTTGCATTTTCAATAATAAAAATAAAGCATTTATCTTTATTTAAATATTTGGTACAATTATAGCAGCAAACAGTTATAGATTACCCAGTGTTTCCAGTGAAAGGAGGTCGAAGTCCTAAATGGACTTTGACGGGTAATCTGCGAGTGATAACGAGTGCTTTAGATTACCCAGTGTTTTCGAGTGAAAGGAGAAATTTATGAGTAAGGTACTCCTTATAAATGATTGTAGGTTTGAAAGTATGATAATGAGAGACATACTTGATGAGATGGGCTATGATGTTGAAATAACAAATGAATTTCAAGCTATGGAGAAAACTAAATATTCATATCCTGATATTGTTATTGCGAATTTAATTATGAAAAATACATTAGGCGATGAATTGATACAAAAGATTAAAAATGTAAATAGGGAGATAAAATGCATACTTTCTTCTAATAATCCTATACAACTTGAGGATTATAAGCATAAGGACATTGATGCTGTCATTCATACTCCTGTAAATAGGGAGGAACTAAAGTCTGCGCTAGAATATAATTTAGAATTATCAGAGCAAAATAAAGTTAAATTCAGTTTTTGCCCTTATTGCGGCGGGAAACTGAAAGGAGATTTTAAATTTTGTCCAGATTGCGGACATAAATTATAAAGGCAGCTATATAGATTTCAAAGTTAATCTATATAGCTGCCTTTTTATACAAGTTCTTCCCATTCACTATAAAGTTTTTCTAAGGCACTTTCTGCAGCAGCAATTTCTTTATTTATCTCTTCACTTTTTTGAGGATTAGAATATACTTCCTCAAGACAAAGCTCATTTTGAAGCTTTAAAAGTTTATTTTCATAATCACTAATGGAATTTTCTACTGTTTTTAATTTTTGCTGCTTTTCCTTTTCTTGTTTTTCAAGCTCCCTTTTCTTTTTTCGTTCCTCTTGAATTTGAGTTTTAGTTTTGCCTTGGTTCAAAAGCTCTTCTTCATATCTTTGAGGATTTTTTTTCTTTTCAACATAATAGCTGTAGTTCCCAAGATACTCTTTTATACCATCCTCATTAAGCTCATAAATTTTATTAATAACTTTGTTTAAAAAATATCTATCATGTGAAATTACAAGTACTGTTCCATCATAACTTAAAAGTGCGTCTTCTAAAGCCTCACGGGAAACTATATCAAGATGATTCGTAGGCTCGTCAAGCAGAAGAAAATTTGATTTTGAAAGCATCAGTTTTAAAAGGTTTATTCTGCACTTTTCTCCGCCGCTTAATGTGGATATGTTCTTAAATACATCATCACCTGTGAATAAAAATGCGGCTAAAGCATTTCTAACCTGTGTAGTAGTCATTTTAGGGAATTCATCCCAAACTTCATCTATAACTGTTTTTTCAGGATTTAAGTTTGACTGTTCTTGGTCATAGTAACCAATAAATACGTTTTTTCCAAGTACGCTTATACCAGTATCCTGTAAAACCTTATCCATTATTATTCTAAATAAAGTTGTTTTACCTCTTCCGTTTTCACCGATTAAAGCAGTTTTTTCACTTCTTTTTATATCCATGTTAAGACTATGAAATAGTCTCTTGTCTCCATAGCTTTTGCTTAAATTCTCAACATGAAGAACGTCGTTGCCTGATTTGATTTGGGTATCAAAATTTATTTTTGAAGCCTTAGTTTCAACATCAGGTGCTTCAATTCTCTCTATCTTTTCAAGTGCTTTTTCTCTGCTTTCAGCAGCTTTTATGCTTTTTTCTCTGTTAAAAGAGCGATATCTTTCGATTATTTCTTCCTGTCTCTTTATTTCAGATTGTTGAAGATTATATGCTTTTAGTTGTACTTCATAATTTTTTTTCTTTAATTCCACGAAGGCTGTGTAGTTTCCAGCATAGCTGTTCACATGGCCGTTTATCAATTCTATTGTCTTATTGGTTATTGAGTCTAAGAAAAATCTATCGTGGGAGATTATAATTATTGTACCTTTATAAGCTTTTAAGTAATCTTCAAGCCATTCTATAGCATCTAAATCCAAGTGATTTGTGGGTTCGTCTAAAAGAAGTATTTCAGGATTTGTTAAAAGAAGTTTGCATAAAGCAACTCTGGTTTTTTGGCCGCCGCTCAAAATATTAATATTCTTGTTAAAATCAACCTCGCCAAATCCAAGCCCTTTTAATACTCTGCTAATTTCAGCTTTATAGGTATATCCGCCTCTATGATCATAAAGTTCAGTTAGAGTTGTGTATTCATTAATTATTTTTTCATGATATTCTTGCTTTGACGCATCATAAGGCTCATTTAACTTGATTTCAAGTTCACTGATTTTAGCTTCCATATCTAAAAGATTTTTAAAAACTGTTAAAAGTTCTTCATATATAGTGCTGCTGCTCTCTAATGACAAGTGCTGGGAGAGATAGCCCACCTTTTTGTTCTTGTCTATAAATAGTTCCCCGTTATCTTGTTCAAACTGACCGGTTAAAATTCTAAAAAGAGTGGTTTTACCAGCTCCATTAGCACCAATAAGTCCAACCTTTTCACCTTCATTTATATTAAATGTGACTTTATCTAAAATGATATCAATTCCGTAACTTTTATGAATATCCTTGCAACTTAAAACTATCAATTCTTTTCACCTTCCTGAAGTATATTTTACTATGGAAAGCAAAATTTTAATAGTACCTAAATTAATGTAGAATGTAAAAGGTTAGTAAATAAAAAAAGGCTGTCCACAAAACAACTTAAACTTACTGCGCGTTATTTGAATCCTATGAAACTTTCGCTTCGCAGTTAAGACTAATAATTAAAAAATTTATAAATCCTAAATCCTATAAACTCTCTTTGATCAGACAATATAGGATTCTTAACGGTTTTATAAATTTTTTAATTAAAGTCTTATTACTGCTTGCTCAAATGTTTCTACGTATTCAAATAATACGCTAAGTTTAGTTGTTTTCAGACAGCCTCTTTCTATAATACTTTCTTGTAAAAGCTATTTTAAGAAATATTGGAGTTATTAGGGTGGTTCCAATAACTACTACTAAGGTTGGTATAAATAATTCTGGAGTTATTATTCCAGCACCTAAACCTAAATTCGTTGTTATAAGAGCAACTTCACCTCTTGAAATCATTCCTGCACCTATTTGTATTGACTCTTCGGTAGTTAGACCACACAATTTGGCTACACCTCCGCAGCCAATTATCTTTCCAAGTATAGCTGTAGCTAATAGAAGCAGTGTTAATAAAAATATTGTACTGTTCATAGACTTAACATTTGCAGCAATACCAACACTAGCAAAGAAAATAGGAGTCAAGAAATTAGAAGAAATAGTATGAACCTTTTTTTCTATGTAGTCTTTATGAGTAACTGAGGATAAAACAAGACCTGCTACATAAGCACCTGTTATGGCGGCAATTCCAAGCTCTTCAGCAAAGAAACCGCATACTAAAGCAAATGCAATGGCTAACACTACAAGCAGATCATTTCTTCCGCTTTTTTCATTAAATTTACTTATAAATTTAGGGAGCAGCCAAATTAATATTAAAGAACCTGCAATAAATATTAATACTTTAAGAGAGACATTAATCAAAGTAGCTTCTACACTCACTGAAGCAGAACTTTTAGCAGAACTAGCAAGACTTAATACAAAGGAAACTACCAAAAGTCCGATAACATCATCAATAACAGCGGCACCCAATATATTCATACCTGCTCTTGTATTTAGTTTTCCAAGTTCATTTAAGGTTTCTACAGAGATGCTTACGCTGGTTGCAGTAAGTATAACACCTATAAATAAATTTTCATAAAAATTATTAAAGAAAACATAAGCTGATAACATTCCGAAAATAAGAGGAAGAATAACTCCTCCTATAGCAATAAGCAGTGAGGTTTTTCCGGCTTTTTTAAATTCCTTCAAATCTGTTTCTAGGCCGGCTAAAAACATCAGCATAACAACACCTAAATCAGATAATAGTTTAATATATTCATTTTCATGTACAATTCCTAAAATAGAAGGACCAATAATTACTCCAGCTAAGAGAGCACCTAGAACATGAGGCATTTTTATTTTTGAACTCAATATTCCTCCAAGTTTTGTAGCAACAAGTATAATAGCAATACTTAAGAAAATACTATGCATTAAGTCAACCCCTTTAGATACAAAATATATATTAACCATTGTATCACTTTTTATTTTATTATGGAAATAGTTTCTTTATGTGAATAAATATGTTAAAATATTGACAGTGTTCGCAATTTGGGTAATACTATTAATTAGAATATTATAGTTTTTATATAGATAAAATACATTTAACGTGAGCGAGGTGTACTATGGAAAAGAAAAAAAACAATATATCAATGGCGGTTATAAAGAGGCTTCCTAAATACCATAGATATTTAGGTGAACTTTTAAAAAATGATGTTGATAGAATTTCATCGAAAGAATTAAGTGAAAAGATCGGATTTACGGCCTCTCAAATTAGACAGGACCTGAACTGCTTTGGTGATTTTGGTCAGCAGGGATATGGCTACAATGTTAAAGACTTATATAATGAAATCAGCGGTATTCTTGGCTTAAGCAAGGACTATAAGACTATTATCATTGGTGCAGGTAATATAGGTCAGGCAATTGCTAATTATACAAGATTTGAAAGATTAGGTTTTTCATTGGATGGAATTTTTGATGCTAATCCAAAGGTTATAGGGATTAGAATAAGAGATGTGGAAATACAAGATATAGATAATCTTACTGATTTCCTAAGTAAAAATAAAATTAATATAGGAATTATATGCGTACCTAAAAACAGTGCTCAAAAGGTATGCAACGCTTTAGTTGAAAATGGAGTAAAAGGAATTTGGAACTTTGCACCGACAGATTTGATTGTTCCAGAAGATGTTGTTGTAGAAAATGTTCACTTAAGTGAGAGCTTATTAACTCTTACATACTTATTAAAAGATAGAGAACAATAAAAATATTTTGAAAATTGCTATAAGCATTTATTGAAAAATAGAAAATACAGGTATATAATTAAATTGAAGCTAAGCTTCAATTTATTTTTTTGAAGAATTGTTAATATTTTAACATCTCAGTATTATGAATGGGGGGATAGTCATGGGAAATATAATCTTTGAAAAAGAGGACAATCTGGCTATTGTTACAATTAATAGGCCTAAAGCACTAAATGCTTTAAATTCCGAAACTTTAATAGAGCTTGATGAGGTATTTAGTGAGATTGAAAAAGATAACAATATTTATGCAGTTATTTTAACTGGTGCAGGGGAAAAAGCCTTTGTTGCAGGGGCTGATATAAGCGAGATGAAAGATATGAATGTTGTAGAGGCACGACAATTTGGAAGACTTGGCAACAGTATTTTTAGAAAGATAGAGCTTTTAGAAAAGCCTGTTATTGCTGCATTAAATGGTTTTACCTTAGGTGGCGGCTGTGAGCTTGCCTTAAGCTGTGATATCAGAATTGCCTGCAGCAAGGCTAAATTTGGACAGCCAGAGGCTGGACTTGGAATTACTCCGGGTTTTGGCGGCACTCAGAGGCTTGCAAGACTTATTGGTATAGGAGCAGCTAAGGAACTTATATTTACTGGAAAAATGATAGATTCAAATGAGGCATATAGATTAGGTCTTGTAAATAAGGTGGTTGAATGTGATAAGCTTATGGAAGAAGCTAAAGCTATGGCAAAGACAATTGCATCGAATGCGCCAGTTGCTGTAAAGCTTTGCAAAGCAGCAATCAACAGAGGAATGCAGATGGATATAGATACTGCTGTTATGTATGAAGCAGAACTTTTTGGAGAATGTTTTGCAACTGAAGATCAGAAGGAAGGAATGGAAGCATTCGTACAAAAAAGAGCAAAAAGCTTTAAAAATAGGTAGTTGGGGGTGTAGCAAATGGATTTTACTTTTACTAGAGAACAAGAATTCATAAGACAAATGGTTAGGGAATTTGCAGAGAATGAGGTTAAGCCTATAGCTGCGGAAATAGATGAAACAGAAAGGTTTCCTATGGAAACAGTAGAAAAAATGGCCAAGTATAATATGATGGGAATACCTTTTCCAGTACAGTACGGAGGTGCTGGAGGAGACAATCTTTCGTATATTATGGCTGTGGAGGAATTATCAAAGGTTTGTGCAACCACAGGAGTAATTCTTTCTGCTCATACTTCACTTTGTGCAGGGCTTTTACATCAGTTTGGAAATGCCGCACAAAAAGAAAAATATCTTATACCGCTTGCAAAAGGTGAAAAACTTGGAGCTTTTGGATTAACTGAGCCAAATGCAGGTACTGATGCAGCAGGACAGACAACTACTGCAAGGCTTGAAGGTGATTATTATGTACTTAATGGATCTAAAATATTTATAACAAATGGAGGAGTTGCAGACACATTTGTTGTTTTTGCTATGACTGATAAGAGCAAGGGAACAAGAGGTATATCCGGATTTATAATTGAAAAAGGATATCCGGGATTTTCTATAGGAAAGAAAGAAAACAAGCTTGGAATTCGTGCTTCTTCAACTACAGAACTTATTTTTGAAGATTGCAAGGTTCCTAAAGAAAACCTGGTAGGTCAGGATGGAAAGGGTTTTGGAATTGCAATGAAAACTCTTGATGGAGGCAGAATAGGTATAGCTGCTCAGGCCTTAGGTATAGCAGAAGGAGCTTATGAGGAAGCGATAAAGTATTTAAAGGAAAGAAAGCAGTTTGGAAAGAATATTGGAGCATTCCAAGGACTTCAATGGATTATTGCCGAGCTTGATGTGAAAATAGAAGCTGCAAAACACCTTGTATATAAAGCTGCATGGAATAAAGATAAAGGACTTCCTTATTCTGTTGAAGCCGCCAGAGCTAAACTTTATGCTTCAGAAGTTGCCATGGACGTCACTACAAAGGTTGTTCAGCTTTTTGGAGGATATGGCTATACAAAGGATTATCCAGTTGAAAGAATGATGAGAGACGCAAAGATAACTGAAATATATGAAGGAACCTCACAGGTTCAGAAAATGGTTATTGCGGGGAATGCTTTAAAGTAATTGGGGGGAAGTTATGATGAATATAATAGTTTGTATTAAACAGGTTCCGGACACAAATGAAGTTAAAATAGATCCAGTTACAGGAACTCTTATAAGAGAAGGGGTTCCGTCTATTATAAATCCAGATGATAAAAATGCGTTAGAGGAAGCACTTTTACTTAAAGACAAGTATGATGCTCATGTTACTGTAATAACAATGGGGCCTCCTCAAGCTGAAAAGGCATTAAGAGAAGCTTTATCCATGGGAGCTGACGAGGCTGTTTTGATTACAGATAGAGCTTTTGGAGGTGCTGATACTTTAGCCACTTCAAGAGTTTTGGCTGCAGCTATTCAAAAACTTCCTTATGATATAGTATTTGCCGGAAGACAGGCTATAGATGGAGACACTGCTCAAGTTGGACCTGAAATTGCAGAGCACCTTAGTCTTTCACAGGTTACTTATGTTGAAAAGGTTGAAATTGAAGGCAGAGAATTAACTATAAGAAGAGCTTTAGAGGATGGTTATGAAGTTATAAAGGTAAAGACACCTGTGTTATTAACCGCTATAAAAGAATTAAATGTACCAAGATATATGAATGTGAAATACATTTATGAAGCTTTTCAAAAGGAAATAAAAATTTGGAATTCAGATGATATAGATATTGAGAAATCCCTTCTAGGACTTGGAGGTTCTCCAACAAAGGTTAGAAAGTCTATGACAAAAGATGTCAAAGGCAAAGGAGAGCTTATCAATATGTCTCCAAAGGAAGCAGCAGAATATGCAGTAGCTAAGCTTAAAGAAAAGCACTTTGTATAAGAGGGGGGAATGGATATGAATAAGTTAGATTATAATGGTGTATGGGTATTTGCAGAGCAAAGGGGAGCTAAGCTTCAAAAGGTTTCTCTTGAGCTTTTAGGAAAGGGAAGAGATATCTCGGATAAGTTGGGAGTTAAGTTAACTGCTGTACTTTTAGGAAGCGGTATAACTGATATTTCTAAAGAATTAATAAATTATGGAGCAGACGAAGTAATTGTATGCGACAATGAGCTTTTAAAAAACTATACGACAGATGGCTATACAAAGGTTATTTGCGAGCTTGTAGAGAAATATAAGCCTGAAGTATTTTTAATTGGTGCAAGCTTTATAGGGAGAGACTTAGGACCTAGAGTTGCAGCAAGATTAAGTACTGGTTTGACTGCTGACTGTACAGGACTTGATATAGACAGCGAAAGCAAAAACTTAATGATGACAAGACCAGCTTTCGGTGGGAATCTTATGGCTACAATTGAATGTGCTGAGCATAGACCTCAAATGGCTACTGTTAGGCCTGGAGTTTTTGAAAGACTTAAAATTGATGAAAGCAGAACAGGCAGTATAGAACTTGAAAAGATTGATTTAGCTAAGGAAGATATTAGAACTGAAGTTATAGAAATAGTAAAAACGGCTAAGGACATGGTGGATATCGGAGAAGCAGAAATAATAGTTTCAGGCGGCAGAGGTGTTGGAAATAAGGAAAACTTTGCACTGCTAAAAGAATTAGCAGAAGCTATGGGCGGAGTTGTAGGAGCATCCCGTGCAGCTGTAGACAATGGCTGGATGGATAAGGTTTATCAAGTAGGACAAACAGGGAAAACTGTTAGACCTAAGGTTTATATAGCATGCGGTATTTCCGGGGCTATTCAGCACCTTGCTGGAATGCAGGACAGCGATTATATAGTAGCCATAAACAAAGATCCTGAAGCTCCAATTATGAAAGCAGCTGACCTCGCTATTGTTGGAGACTTTACAAAGGTTATACCTGAGCTTATAAATAAGGTTAAAGAAGTTAAAAATTAAAAAGGGGTGGGATATATGGAAAAAATATTTGTTTTAGGTGCAGGCACAATGGGAGCTGGAATAGCTCAAGCTTTTGCTGCAAAGGGCTATGAAGTAATTATAAGAGATATTAAGGATGAGTTTGTTGATAAAGGACTTGCAGGAGTAAAGAAAAATCTTTCAAGACTTGTTGAAAAGGGAAAAATGACTAATGAGGCTATGGAAGAAATACTCTGCAAGCTTTCAGGCACAACAGATATTGCTTTAGCAGAAGATTGTGACCTTGTTATTGAAGCTGCTATTGAAAATATGGATATTAAAAAGAGTATTTTCGGCGAACTAGATAAGCTTTGCAAAGCTGAAACTATATTTGCAACTAACACCTCATCACTTTCAATTACTGAAATAGCATCAGCTACAAATAGGCCAGACAAGTTTATTGGAATGCACTTTTTCAATCCAGCCCCAGTAATGAAGCTTGTAGAAGTTATCAGAGGCATAGCTACTTCTGAAGAAACCTTTAATACAATTAAGGAACTTTCAAAAAATATAGGCAAAGATCCAGTTGAAGTTAAAGAAGCACCTGGCTTTGTAGTTAACAGAATCTTAGTTCCTATGATCAATGAAGCAATAGGAGTTCTTGCTGAAGGAACAGCTTCAGCCGAGGATATAGATAAGGCTATGATGCTTGGAGCAAACCATCCTATGGGACCACTTACTCTTTCAGATTTTATAGGCAATGATATAGTGCTTGCAATTATGGAAGTATTATACAAAGAGACCGGAGATCCTAAATATAGACCACACACCTTACTTAGAAAGTATGTAAGAGCGGGCTACTTAGGAAGAAAGTCAGGAAGAGGGTTCTTTAACTATAGTAAATAGAGGTATAAACTGCCATGTATTTTATATATGTGGCAGTTCATTTTTTGCTTTTATTATTTTCAAATAACATATATAATTCAAGGTATACAAAATTATTTCAATATGGGGATGAAGAAAATGCAGTTGAAAGAAAAACATGATGAAATCATTAAAAAATCTCATGAACGATGCATAGAATATGGAATAGAAAAAGAAAGAGTTTCGCCTAAAAAGATATTAAAAGGATACCAAGTCTCAGAGAATATTGATAAAAACAAAGATTTAATAAGAGTAGCGGAACCTTTTATGAATATTTTGTATAATTTTTTAGAAGGTTCAGGATTTTTTATTATACTTACAGACAGAGAAGGCTGCATATTAAATCTATTTGGAGATAAAGAGGTTATTGAAGCTTCACAGAAGCTTAACATGGTAGTAGGGGCATATATGGATGAAAAAAGTATAGGTACTAATGCCATGGGTACCGCTATAAAAGAAGATTCACCCATTCAGATTTCAGCAAAAGAGCATTTTATAACGGCTTACCATAGATGGACTTGCTCTGCGGCACCCATTCATAATGAAGAAGGAAAAGTTATAGGTACTTTAAACTTAACAGGCAGCAGTAATTTGGTACATCCACATACTTTAGGGCTTGTAGCAGCAGCAGTTAAATCAATTGAAAATCAAATGCAAAGTGAAAGTGTACAAAATAAGTTAACTGAAGCATACAGTTATCTAAATACTATAATGGAATCTATATCAACAGGTATATTTGCTGTTGATGATAAAGGACATATTAAACTTATAAATAAGAATGCCTGCGATATGCTTGGAGTGGACGAAGATAATATATTAGGAAGACCAATAAAGGAAGCTTTTATTAATTTCAAGGAACTAGTAAAGCTTATCGAACAGAAGAAAAGTATTCAAGACGAAGAAATAATAATAAGCCGTAAAAGTAAAAGAGAAAGATATAATATGAATATATATTCTATTGATCTTGAGGGCAGAGAAAACGTAGGCTTTGTAGTAACTTTAAAAGAAATTCAAAATGTTATAAACCTTGTAAACAAATATACTGGAATGACAGCAAGATATACCTTTGACAACATAGTAGGTCAAAGCAATCAAATTAGAAAGATAATTGAATATTCAAGGCATATATCTGATAGCCCGTCAACTGTCCTTATTCAGGGAGAAAGCGGCACTGGTAAAGAAGTCCTTGCTCAGGCAATACACAATAACAGCAGCAGAAAAAATTATGGATTTGTTGCAATAAACTGCGGTGCTATTCCTAAGAATTTAATTGAGAGTGAGCTTTTTGGCTATGATGATGGGGCTTTTACTGGCGCAAAAAAAGGCGGACATCCTGGTAAGTTTGAACTTGCCAATGGAGGAACTTTATTTTTAGATGAGATTGGTGAAATGCCTCTTGATATGCAGGTAAATCTTTTAAGAGTACTTCAGGAAGGCACCGTTACACGCGTTGGTGGAGAAAAATGTATTCCTGTAAATGTTAGAATAATAGCAGCAACAAACAAAGATTTAAAAAAAGAAATAGAAAAAGGAACTTTTAGAAGAGATTTATATTATAGACTAAGTGTTATTCCTATAGAGCTTCCGCCTCTCAGAGAAAGAAGAGAGGACATAGTCTTTTTAATGGAACATTTTTTAGAGCTAAAAGCAGCTAAGCTAAATAAAGAAATTCCTGAAGTGGATTCTGAAATTTACAGCAAGTTTTTGAATTATGATTGGCCGGGAAATATTAGAGAATTAGAAAACTTTGTTGAAAATATAGTTAATATGGAGGGGAAATTCTCCAAAGCTATTATGACGGAAGATAAAATTGAGAGTGAAGAAATAGCTGCAGCTGTTGAAAGCATTAATACTATAAATGAAAATATTTATTTATGTTCTTTAGAAGAGCTTGAAAAGAAGGCTATTATTACTTGCTTAGATAAATTTAGGGGGAATATTTCTAAAACATCTAAAACTTTAGGCATAAGCAGAAATACATTGTATCAAAAGATGAAAAAGTATAAAATAGAAGATTGTTAAAAAACATTACAACTGTCCTAAAAATGAGCACAATATTTTGCTTGCCGTGCTTATTTTTAGGACAGTTTTTTATTATCAGTATAAGCTATAGCGTTAAATGCTCTAAAATAGCGCATGTTAAGTTTATAACAAAGTTGGCATGGGTATTGCTAATATAATAAATATAATAGTTAAAAAATTATCAATTTATTAAGATCAATGGGAGGAATTATTAATGAACAGATTTACATTACCTAGAGACATTTATTTTGGAGAAGGTTCGCTAGAAGTTTTAAAGACATTAAAAGGCAAGAGAGCTGTAGTTGTTACAGGCGGAAGCTCAATGAGAAAGTTCGGATTTTTACAAAAAACTGTTTCATACCTAGAAGAAGCAGGTATGGAAGTTAAACTTATAGAAGGGGTTGAACCAGACCCATCAGTTGAAACAGTTATGAAGGGTGCAGAAACTATGAGAGAGTTTGGACCAGACCTAATAGTTTCAATTGGCGGAGGATCACCTATAGATGCAGCAAAAGCAATGTGGATATTCTATGAATACCCAGAATTTACTTTTGAAAAAGCAGTAATACCTTTTGGAATCCCAGAATTAAGACAAAAGGCAAGATTTGTTGCTATACCATCTACAAGCGGAACAGCAACAGAAGTTACAGCTTTTTCAGTTATAACTGACTATAAAGCACAAATTAAATATCCTTTAGCAGACTTTAATTTAACACCAGATGTAGCTATAGTTGACTCAAGCTTAGCTGAAACAATGCCATCAACTTTAACAGCACACACAGGAATGGATGCTCTAACTCATGCTATAGAAGCTTATGTAGCAAGCTTAAGATCTGCTTTTTCAGATCCACTTGCAATGCAGGCTATTACTATGGTTAAAGAAAATTTATTAAAATCCTTTGAAGGAGAGAAGAAAGCAAGAGAAGAAATGCATATAGCTCAATGCCTAGCAGGTATGGCTTTCAGCAACGCTTTACTTGGAATCACTCATAGTATGGCTCATAAAACAGGAGCTGTTTTCCATGTTCCTCATGGTTGTGCTAATGCAATCTATCTTCCATATGTTATAGATTTCAACAAGAAAGCATGCGGAGAAAGATATGCTCAAATTGCTAAAAATCTAGGACTTGCTGGAAATACTACTGATGAATTAATAGATTCTTTAACAAACATGATAAAAGAAATGAACAAAGCTATGGGAGTACCTCAAACTCTAAAAGAATATGGAATAAGCGAAGAAGATTTCTATGCTAATGTTGATAGAATATCAGAAAATGCTATTCAAGACGCATGTACAGGTTCAAATCCAAGAGCAATAACTGTAGAAGAAATGAAGAAATTATATACTTGCACATTTACTGGCGAGAAAGTAAACTTTTAAAATAATTAATATTAAGTATTTAATAATAAAGAATGTAAAGGAGTTAAAAATTCTTGTAAGAATTTATAATTTCTTCGCATTCTTTATTAATTGTGAGTAAATTAATATAATTTTATAAATTTTGTTGCAAAATTTGCAATTCATAATGAAATAATTTATTAATATGTTATAATAAATTTGGTTAGGGAAGTTCAATTTAATATCCAGGAGGGGTATGAATGTATAAAATTGTTGATAAAAGATTACTAGCACCAAACATATATCTAATGGACGTAGAAGCACCGAGAGTAGCAAAATCAGCTAAGCCTGGACAGTTCATAATAGTTAAAATGCATGAAAAGGGTGAAAGAATACCTCTTACAGTTTGCGATTATAATGCTGATAAAGGAACAGTAACTATAGTTTTTCAAGCTATGGGTACTTCAACAAAAGAAATGGCTCAATTTGAAGCAGGACAATATTTTGCAGATTTTGTAGGACCGCTTGGACAGCCTTCAGAAATGGTTCATGAAGATATAGAGAGCTTAAAGAATAAGAAGATTATGTTTATAGCAGGAGGAGTGGGAACTGCTCCGGTATATCCACAAGTTAAGTGGCTTCATGAAAGAGGAATAGATGCTGATGTTATTGTGGGAAGCAAAACTAAAGAAATGCTTATATTAGAAGATGAGATGAAAAATGTAGCAGGAAATCTATATGTTACAACTGATGATGGTTCTTATGGAAATAAAGGATTGGTTACTGATGTTTTAAAGAACTTAGTAGAAAATGAAGGTAAACATTATGACTTGGTAGTTGCCATAGGACCAATGATAATGATGAAATTTGTGGCTAAGCTTACAAAAGAATTAGGAATACACACTATAGTAAGCTTAAACCCTATAATGGTTGATGGAACTGGAATGTGTGGTGCCTGCAGAGTTACTGTAGGAAATGAAACTAAGTTTGCCTGTGTAGATGGACCTGAATTCGACGGACATCTAGTAAATTTTGATGAAGCTATGAGAAGGCAGACTATGTATAAAAGTGAAGAAGCACAAGCTCAGTTTAGACACGAACATGCTCACAGCGGCGGCGGATGCTGCGGTTGCGAAAAGTAAACTTAAGGGGGAGAAAGCACAAATGGATAGAATGAAAAGAACTCCAATAGCAGAACAAGATCCAAAGAAAAGAGCTGCAAACTTTGAAGAAGTTTGCTTAGGATATACAGTAGAAGAGGCAGTGCAGGAAGCTTCCAGATGCTTAAACTGCAAAAAGCCTATGTGTGTTACTCAGTGTCCTGTAACTATAGGAATACCTGAGTTTATTCAGCATGTTAAAAATGGTGAATTTGAAGAAGCTGCAAAAGTTATAGCAAAAAATAGCTCGCTTCCTGCTGTTTGCGGAAGAGTATGTCCTCAGGAAAGTCAATGTGAAGGTAAATGTATACTAGGAATAAAGGGTGAGCCTGTTGCAATAGGAAAGCTTGAAAGATTTATTGCTGACTGGTCAAGAGAAAATAATATAGATTTATCTGAAACTCTTCCTAAAAATGACAAGAAGGTTGCTGTTATAGGAAGTGGTCCTGCTGGGCTTACAGCTGCAGGAGATTTAGCAAAGCTTGGCTATGAGGTTACTATTTTTGAAGCACTTCATGAACCAGGCGGAGTTTTAGTTTATGGAATTCCAGAATTCAGACTTCCAAAGGAAACTGTTGTTAAACATGAAATAGAAAACGTTAAAAAGCTTGGAGTTAAAATAGAAACTAATGTTATAGTGGGCAGAACTGTAACTATAGATGATTTATTTAACGAAGAAGGCTTTGATGCAGTATTTATAGGATCAGGAGCAGGACTTCCAAAATTCATGGGTATTCCAGGAGAAAACTCAAACGGAGTACTTTCAGCTAATGAATTTTTAACAAGAACAAACCTTATGAAGGCTTTTAAGGAAGGGTATGATACTCCAATTAAAGTTGGAAACAAGGTTGCTGTAGTCGGTGGCGGAAATGTTGCTATGGATGCTGCAAGAACAGCTTTAAGACTAGGAGCAGAATCTCATATAGTATACAGACGTTCCGAATCAGAACTTCCAGCAAGGATTGAAGAAGTTCATCATGCTAAGGAAGAGGGAGTTATATTTGATGTTTTAACTAACCCTGTAGAAATATTAGCGGATGAAAAAGGCTGGGTTAAGGGAATGAAGTGTGTTAGGATGGAACTTGGAGAACCGGATGCTTCAGGCAGAAGAAAACCTGTAGAAGTTCCAAACTCTGAATTTATAATGGAGCTGGACACAGTAATAATGTCTCTTGGAACCTCACCAAATCCTCTTATTTCGTCAACAACAAAAGGACTAGATATAAATAAGAGAAAGTGTATAGTTACAGAAGAAGAAACAGGTCTAACTACCAGAGAAAGAGTTTATGCTGGTGGAGACGCTGTAACAGGAGCAGCTACAGTAATCCTTGCAATGGGTGCTGGAAAGAAGGCTGCAAAGGCAATACACGAGTTCTTATCAAAAACAGAAGAATAATGAATTTTTACAGACAGCATTTATATATAATGCAATAAAGTTCTTACATTAACGATGTCATAAAATATCCAATCTTCAAGGATTTTTAGGACATCATTAATGTATTAGAACTTTTGCATTATATAGTGATGCTGTCTGTTTATTTTTGTTGAAAATGATTATTTAATAGTATATATTTGTAGTAAATGATGAAAACTTAAAGTAGAAAGTGAGGTAGTAAAAGTGGATTTTACAAATGTCAAAGAAATAGATAATGCGGTTATTATAGAAAATGTAAAAAATTTTGAACTTGCACACATATTTGACTGCGGGCAGTGTTTTAGATGGAATAGACAGGATAATGGAAATTACATTGGAGTAGCCTTTGGAAAAGTTATTGAGGTAGAAAAAAAAGGTGAAAATGTTATAATATATAATAGTAATAAAAATGAGTTTAATGAAATATGGAAAGATTATTTTGATTTAGAGAGAGATTATTCAAGCATTAAAGATGTGTTAAGGGAAGACTCTCTCTTAAAGCAGTCTGTTGAGTTTGGCCGCGGCATAAGAATACTTCAGCAGCAGCCTTTTGAACTCGTAATATCTTTTATCATATCTGCAAATAATAGAATCCCAATGATAAAAAGAGCTATAAATAACATAAGCAAAACATGGGGAGAAAGAATAGAATATAAGGGGGAGGTTTATTATACTTTTCCTTCTGTAAAGCAGCTTGCTAAAGCTTCTATGGAGGAGCTTGAAAGCTGCGGAGTAGGTTTTAGAGCTAAGTACATAGCTGACACGGTAGAGAAGATATATAAAAGCATAACAGAAGAATATAAGCAGGAATATGATTTGGATTGGATAAAAGCACAAAATGATGATGGATGTCATAGTGCTCTCCAAGTATTTAATGGAATAGGCCCTAAAGTAGCAGACTGCATAATGCTTTTCTCTATGAATAAGTATTCTGCATTTCCAGTAGATGTATGGGTAAAAAGAGCAATGCAGCATTTTTACCTTGCTCCAGACGTATCTCTTAAAAAGATAAGAGACTTTGGAAGAAATAAATTTGGTGACCTTTCTGGGTTTGCACAGCAGTATCTATTTTATTATGCAAGAGAGAATAATATTAGTGTAGAATAAAGGTAGAAGACGAACTAAAGTTATCGCAGGCTCTGCTTTAAAGTCCACAGGGCTTTGCGTGGAAAATAATATAGAATCTTAGTGATTACTTTGCGGATGTTCTAAGGTTCGTGAAGCCATAAAACTAAGAGCCTCTAAAAATTCGCTTTAACTTTTGCTATTTTAAGGCGAAGCTTGTGTAATAAATTTTTATATTATATTTTACTTTTTGTTAGCTCAGAAGAGAGGCTCTAATTTTTATGACTTCACTTCGCCAAGAACATGGGCAAAGTACTCAATTAATCTTATATATTATTTTCCACACTGCCCTACATACTTTAAAGCAGAGGCCTATAATACTTTTATTGTTCTCTATATAGATTTCAAAGTAAACCAACTATTTAAATATAAACCTATAAAAATATTTAAATATTTATTGGGTGCATGCTGGTTTGCAGTAGGTTTACTTTCTACAATATCAAAGAACAGGCTTATAACAATACTAATATTAAACAGCGCAAAACATTAAAGAGTTTTGATTATAATTGAGTATAAGATTCATAGGCTGTGGTGTAAAGACCGAGAGCAGGTGTAGAAAATAATATTTTTATTTAATTGATAAACTTTGTCCATGTTCTTGGCGAAGTAATGCTGAAAAGCTTAGAGCCTCTCTTCTGAGCGAGCTAAAAGTATTTTAAGTTTACTAAAGATATTTTGAAGCCTTCGGCTATTAAAGAAACAAGAAGTCAAGCGAATTCATAGAGGCTCTTAGCTTTTCAGCATTGCAAGCCTTAGAACATACACAAAGTTATCACAAAGTAAAATATTATTTTCTACGCAAGGCTCTAAGGTCTTTACACCACAGCCTGAGGCTATTTTATTTCGCAATTTTATTAGGGGTTGAATTTATGTTGAAAAAACTGAGGGGATATATTAGAAATGGATTTAAGTTCCTTTATAAAAATAGAGGGTATTTTATTTTAGCTCTTATTGCTGTTGTTATAATTTTATCAGCTTACGAGTACTATGGTCAGTATTTTCATGAGCTTAAAAATCCTAAGAAGATTAAAAAGATAGTATTATCTTACGGACAGTATAGCGTATTTGCTTTTTTAGGACTTCAAGTTATTCAGGTAATTGCCTTTTTTATACCAGGTGAGGTTATTCAGATTGCTGGAGGGTATATCTATGGAGCTTTTATAGGCGGGCTTTTGACACTGCTTGGAATTACTATTGGAAGTGCAATTGTTTATATAGTTTCAAGAGCTTACGGCAAACCGTTTATAAGGAAAATTATATCTGAAAAGCATTTTACATTTTTCGATAAACTATTAAAGCTTGGAAGTATAAAATATGTTGTATTGCTCTTATATCTTATTCCGGGAATACCAAAGGATGTGTTGGGATATATATGCGGTATCTCGGACATATCCTTTAAGGATTTTATTGTGTATTCGACTATAGGAAGAATACCGGGTATATTTATATCGGCTTACTTTGGCTCAAGGATGTATTCTGGACATAAAGGTGCGTTGATTGCTATTGCAGTTATTATGTCTATATTATTTATTGTTGGTGTTTTTAAAAGAGAAAAAATAGTAAAGTTGATGATAAAAAAGGAACAATAGCATAATAAAGGTAATATTGTTTTTATTTGAATATTATGATACAATCAAAACAGTTAAGTGGAGAGATGGGGGATAAACATGGATTTTGCTAGTATTAGAGACATGATAGCAAAAATTGAGGGAGTATTAAATGTCAAGGTTGTAAATGAAAACGATGAACTTTTAGAAGTTCATATACTTGCAAATAGTTTAAGAGCTCCGAAGCAGATAGTCAGAGATATAGAATCAGCACTTTTAGCTGCTTTTGATTATAGAATAGACAGAAAGATTATAAGTATCGCTCAAATTCAAACAGAAGACAATGATCCAATCAGAAGAGTAAGATACAGTGGTATAGATTTTAAAACAGAAGGCAGTGCTTTAGAGTGCAGTGTTAGATTAACTCACGATGGTGAAGAATATGAAGAACCTGTAACTTTAGTGAAAACTGTTGCAAACGCAAAGAGAATTGTTGCAGAGGCAGCAATTAAAACAATAGAAAAAATTCTTGGACAAGCTTACTTGTTCAGTGTAGAAGATGTAATTTCAAGTGCAAGTAGAAACATTACATATATAACTGTTATCGTTAGTATGGTTATTGATGATAGAGAAGAACTAATGATAGGTTCGGCTATAGTGAAAAATGACATAAATGAAGCTATAGCAAAAGCAGCTTTGGATGCTGTAAATAGAAGAATCCAAAGAGGCGTTTAACACTGTTTATAAAGACCGGTTAATTTTTTTCTAATTACCCTTAGCGGAGTGAAATATGACAGTTCTTAGCGGAAAGCTGTTAATATTCGATAAGGGGGAATGTCCAAATGAAAACAAGAAAGTTAATACCTATACTATTAGCTATACTTGCACTTTTAGCTGCAGGTGGCTCATGCTGGAGTTGGGGCTAAAATATTAATAAGGACCGGTCTTTATAATAATATATAGGAGGAAAGTATGAAAGGCTTACCACTAAAACTTAAAAGCTTTTTAGTTACGCTTTATGTTTTTACTATAGGATTAGTATTTTTTTTGTGTAAAGGAAATGGATTTACAATAAGTAATCCTGAATATATAAATGTAGTATTTTTTGGTGTAATTTTGGCTATAGCAGAGAGTTTTAGAATTCCGTACAAAGGCATGGCCATAAGTACTAGTCTTGCAGTGATGGTAGCTTCTGTTTTATTATTTAAGCCAATATTGACTGCTATAATAATTATTATAGGGTTTTCATTAAGATTTAAAAAATTAGATGGCAAATTTCAATGCATACTCAATATACCAATTTATCAAACAATATATAATTATTGTGTTCAGATTGTTCCTATACTCTGCGGTTCATTAATATATTATAAGCTTGGTGGAGCGTTTGATACAAATAATCTATGGAATAAATTATATATGATAATTATTCTAATTGTGATATATTCTCTATTAAATACATTTCTTATTTCAGTGTTATTTTCAATATTAAATAACAAGAATATTCTATACTTCTTTATTAGTAATATAAGATTAAGTTTATTAAGCGGTTTAGTCATGACCCCTTTCGGTATTGGATTAGCCTACATGTTTAGCGAGTACAGCTATGGAGGAGTGCTTTTAATCATATTCCCAATAGTTCTTGTAAGGTACACATTCTATTTATATCTTGAATCTAAAAACCAGTATATTCAAACGGTAGATACTTTAATGCATGCTATGGAGGCAAGAGACAAGTATACTGAAGGACATTCAAGAAGAGTTTCTGAAATTTCTACAATGATAGCAAAACAATTAAAATATGATGACTTAAAAACTGAAAGAATTCGTATAGCATCACTTCTTCATGATGTTGGGAAGATAGGGATTGATGACGGCATATTAAATAAACCGGGAAGATTAACCAAAGAAGAATATGAAACAATTAAAAGTCATCCAGAAATAGGATATAATATTTTGAAAGATATAAAAAATTTAGAGGATATTCTCCCGATTATCAGAAACCATCATGAAAGATATGATGGCAAGGGATATCCGGATGGAAAGATGCCAGATGAATTAAGTCTTGATGTATTTATTGTACAATTAGCTGATACAATAGATGCTATGGGGACAGACAGACCATATAGAAAGGCGTTAACTGAGTCTGAAGTTATCAGCGAGATAACTACTTATTCAGGTACACAGTTTCATCCTAAGGTAGTGGAAGCATATTTAAGTATTTTGGAAAAGAAAAAGAAAGCGGTGTAGATATGTTCTTTTTAGCATTAATAATTGCTATAATAATAGGCTATTGCCTTAAAGGAAAATTAAGAAATATTGATGCGGAAAAGGTTAAGGGATTATATCTTGTTTTTGCGGCTTTCTTTTTAGAATATATAGTTTTAGCGCTTTTAAGAAAAGGCAGTTTAAAAATTGGAACAATAACTTTATTATCAGATATTATTATGTACTCAATGCTTGTGATTTTTACATATCTTAATAGAAAAGATAGATGGCTTTTAATATTAGGAATAGGCTTTATGCTGAATGCAATTGTAATATTTGCAAATGGCGGCATGATGCCTGTAAGAGAAGCTATTGTAAGAGCGTATGGCTTTAAGGGCGATATAGGTACAACGGGGCTATATAGATTTATAGATAAGAATACACATTTTGTTTTCCTTTCGGATATTATACCTTTAGGAAATCGCAAATTAGGTATTGCAAGTCTTGGAGATATTGTAGAGTGCATTGGTGTTGCTGGATTTATTATAAAAGAAATGAAAAACAGGAATATAAAAGGGGCTGTTGCACAACTAACCGAATAGTTAGCTGCGTAGCAGCTCCTATTTTTGTTTGTAAAAGTAAAATGCGGTGCCCAAAGGCACCGCAAGTGTTGTATAATTAAATCATGTTAAAACCAAATCAACAACATAAAGATTATACCGAATTTAGTGGATATTATCAATTGGTTTTGCCATTAAATTTTGAAATGTTAATACCTGATGACGATTCAGTTCGATTGCTTAGCCACATTTTGGAGGGATTAAACTATAGCAAGTTATACAAGGCGTACTCTCGCAGTGGGAGAAAACCGTCAATCGAGCCTAAAGTCCTATTTAAGATATTAGCTTACGCATATTTAAGTAACATATATTCAAGCAGAAAGATTGAAGCTGCTTGCAAGAGAGATATTAATTTCATGTGGCTGCTTCAAGGTGCGAAAGCACCCGACCACTCTACAATTTCCAGATTCCGAAAAGAATATCTTTCAGAAGCATTAGAAGATTTATTTTATCAATTGGTTAAGTATCTTCATAGTATCGGAGAGATAGAATTTGACAACCTCTTTGTAGATGGAACAAAAATTGAAGCAAACGCTAATCGCTACACCTTTGTATGGAAAAAGGTTGTTAATAAGAATGAAGCTAAGATGTTTGTTAAGATACAGTCCTTGTATTGAAGCAATTAACTTAACCTATATGACAAACTTTGCTGCCGCAAAGGATACAATTGTAGATGATATTAAGAAAGTACTTAACTATATTAATCAAAAAATACAAGAAGAACATATAGATTTGGTTCATGGTATTGGTAAGCGTAAATCAAAGCTTCAGAAATTCAAGGAAGAGCTTGAATCTTATTATGAGCGACAAGAAAAATACAACATTCACAATGGGCTATTTGATGGTAGAAATAGCTATTCTAAGACGGATCCTGATGCAACTTTTATGCATATGAAAGATGACCACATGCGTAATTCTCAGTTGAAACCTGGGTATAATATTCAGATTGAAGTGGAAAGCGAATATGTAACTGGAGTAGGTGTATTCCAGAATAGAGCTGATATTGCTACACTTATTCCATTTCTAGAGGAGATGAATTCAAACCTAGGAGTCAAATATAAAAATGTCATAGCTGATTCAGGATATGAGAGTGAAGAGAATTATCTTTACCTAGAAGATAAAAAACAAACTTACTATATAAAACCTCAAACCTATGAAAAGTGGAAGAAGAAAAGTTTTAAGAATGATATTAGCAAGCGTGAAAATATGGTCTATGACGAAGAAAAAGATGAATATACTTGCCATAATGGAAAGCAGTTAATGAAAGCAGCGATAGCTCATAGAACCTCTGCTACTGGCTATCGTTCAGAGATAACACACTATGAATGTGAGGATTGTAGTAATTGTCAATTTAAAGCAAAATGTACAAAAGCACAAGGAAATAGAAAAATGCAGGTGTCAAAAACCTTCATAGCAAAGCGTCAGAAATCCTATGAAAATATAACATCCCCGAAGGGAGTTATGTTAAGAGTAAACCGTTCAATACAGGTAGAAGGTGCTTTTGGTGTGCTAAAAAATGATTATCAATTTAACCGTTTTTTAACACGTGGTAAAAATAGTGGTAAAAATGAATTTATGCTGCTTTGTTTTGGATTCAATATAAACAAGCTGCATTCTAAAATACAAAATGATAAGTGTAAAAAACATCTTCATGAGGTAAGAGCAGCCTAAGAGTATAACAAAATTTTGTGGAATTTCGTTAGGCTTATTAAAGTGCATCTAAAAAATAAAAAGTTATGAAAACAGGACCATTGGTCCAATTTTTCATAACTTCTTTTCATTTTAAAGCAAAAAAGCAATGTAGCAAACTACTTTTTACAATAGTTTTGCGACACCCACTTTATTTTTTTTATACTCTGCTGATTTTTCTAGTCTTCCTATATATAAAATACAAAATAAAACTAAACAATGCTATTAAAGCTAAAATCATAACTGCACAGTGAAAGAAAAATTCCTGAGGCAGTACATTTATTATCGGGTCTCGAACTGGGTCAAACTCCCAATAGTCATTAGTGAAAAATAACTTATGGAAGGCTGTAAAGCTTCTGTCAAAATTTATTGCAAAAGGAATTGATAAAACTACCGGGATGACAATAAGCATAATAGAGCTGAACTTTAGGAATAAAAAGTTCTTTATTTTAGTCATGTATATGATTCCTATAAGACCTAAAACACCGCATACATACATTAAAGTATTAAACTTCATAAAGATATCTTTAACTTCCTTAAAGTGAATTTCGCCTTCTCTGGACATCTTAAAGGAAGGCATGCTTAGTTTTGCTATTTTTTTATCCTCAATATAATCAATCAGTATATTATAATTTTTCATAATCTCTTCTTTTTTCATTCCATAGTCTCTAGCTATATTTAGATGATCAAGATCATAAAAGTACAACTGCCTAAAAGCAAGAGTGCCTTTAACAGCAAGGGATAATAAAAATATGCTTAAAGCTAAAGACAATATTATAGTAATAAGTTTTTTCATGTATACTCCCCCGTTCTTTGTATATTTATTATTTTAAACACTGAGTAGAATTAAGTCAAACTAAAAAAGGCCCCAGCATTATTTTATAGCTGAGACCTTTTTTATTATGGGGGGATAAGGGTTATTTCCCCTTCTCTTTATCTCCATAACCTCTTGTAGGGACGGTTGAAACTATAAAACCTACAAGAATAGATGCAAGAGCAGGGGCAACTATATTTATATATTGGATATATCTAGTTCTGTAAAGTGCTAATGCGGTAATCCCTGTAATGATTAAAGAAGCTAAAAATATTAATATAACAAATTTAGCAAAAGAACTTAAGAATTTTTCATAAAGCCTATGTCTTGTTGGCCCGCTGATTATTGCTCTAAATACAAAATATGAAACTAGAATAAGTACTATATCAGCAACTGCTGTTATTAAAAAATTCCTCATTTTTTTCATCCTTTCATTAAGCTGTTTAACAATACAACAATTTAAGAATTTAACCATATAAACATTTATATTTTTGCCCAAAATTTAATTTTTACGCAGAATATTGAAAATAAAATGTAAAGGGTTTATACAAATTCTCATTGAATCATGTATAAATATGCTGTTAATTATGCATATTTTGACAAGATTGCTTGTGGTATCGTTTACTTTAATTTCTGTTATAAAGATATAAGGGTGATTGAGAACGTAATGTAACAAACCTAATTTCTCAATGAATAAATATAAAAAAGTAACGGATAATTATAAAAATATACTTGCATAAATATAATAATATATGTATAATAATACATGTAGTGATTAACAAAAATTAATTTTAAAAATTTATTAATATTTATTCAGGGAGGAATTGTAGATGAAATCAAAGTTATCAAAAATCACAGCAATTTTACTTACAGTATTTTTTACTTTAGGACTTGCAGCATGCGGAAAAAGTGCAGAGTCAACAGGGGCAGCAGCTTCAAAGGCAGAAACTAAGGTTGATAAAATAAAGAAAGCCGGAAAAATAGTTTTAGGAACAAGCGGTGACTATCCGCCATATGAATTTCATAAATCAGTAGACGGTAAAGATACAATAGTTGGTTTTGATGTTGAAATAGCAAAGGAAATAGCAAAGGATCTTGGAGTTAAGCTTGAAGTTAAGGAAATGGATTTTAAAGGACTTTTAGGTGCTCTTCAATCAGGAAATGTTGACTTTGTTCTTGCAGGTATGACACCAACTGAAGAGAGAAAACAAAGCGTTGATTTTTCAAATGTATATTACACTGCAGTTCAAAAGGTAGTTGTAAGAACTGAAGATAACGATAAAATTAAAGCTGTTTCCGATTTAAAAGGAAAAGCTGTAGGAGTTCAAAAGGGAGCTATACAAGAAACTATAGCAAAAGAGCAGATGCCTGATTCTGAGGCAAAAGCATTAGGAAAAGTTTCTGACATAGCTTTAGCTTTAAAAACTAAAAAGATAGATGCAGCAATTATTGAGGGGCCAGTAGCTACATCCTATGTTAATGCTAATAGTGATTTAAAAATATCCGACATAGTTCTTAAGACTGAAGATGCAGGATCAGCAGTGGCTGTTAACAAGGGAAACAAAGAACTTATTGACGAAGTAAATAAAACTTTAGACAGACTTACTAAAGATAAAGCTATAGAAAAACTTGTAACAGACGCAACAAATTCAGTAGAAAATTAATAATATACAAAATTATAGGTTAGATCGCTTCAGCTTTCTAACCTATATATAATGCAATAAGATTTTTACATTAATGTATTAGAACTTTTGCATTATATGTATTTAAAAGTGGTAACAGGATGGAGGGATAATTCTTGAATTTTTCGTTTTTATCAAAATACTATATGTTTTTTATAAATGGAGCTAAGTTTACAATAATTTTAGCATTTTTCACTGTATTATTTGGAGTTATACTTGGACTTTTACTTGCCCTTATGAGAATATCCAAAAGCAAGGTTTTAAATTTAATTGCGACTGCTTATGTGGAATTTATAAGGGGTACGCCTTTAATGGTTCAGATTTTTATAATTTATTATGCGCTGCCTGATTTAATAGGAGTTAATTTGCCTGAAATGGTTTCTGCTGTATTGGCACTCTCAATTAACAGTGCTGCTTATGTAGCAGAGGTAATAAGAGCGGGGATACAGGCTGTAGACAAAGGCCAGATGGAAGCTTCACGCTCGCTTGGAATGCCTTATGGAATGGCTATGAGGTATATTATAATCCCTCAGGCTATAAAAAATATTCTTCCAGCGCTAGGCAACGAATTTATAACAGTAATAAAGGAATCTTCAGTTGTTTCGGTTATAGGGATTAAGGAACTTATGTACAATGCTGATACAGTTAGAGGAAATACCTTTAGAGCCTTTGAACCTTTAATTATAGCAGCTCTTATGTATTTTGTGATGACCTTTACGCTTTCAAAGCTTATGGGTAGGTTTGAAAGGAGATTGAAAAACCGTGATTAGTGTAAATAACTTAAACAAGAAGTTTGGAAAGCTTCATGTACTAAAAGGTATTAATATAGAAATAAACAAAGGTGAGGTTGTTGTTGTTATAGGTCCAAGCGGCTCAGGTAAAAGTACTTTCTTAAGATGTTTAAATAGACTTGAAGAGCCTTCTGATGGGGATATTATCTTTGAAGGTACTAATATTATGGATAAAAACAATGACATTAATAAGCTTAGAGAAAAGATGGGCATGGTGTTTCAACAGTTTAATTTATTTCCTAATATGACAGTATTAGACAACATATCCTTATCTCCTAGAAAGCTTAAAAATATGTCGAAGGATGAAGCAGAAAAAATTGCTTATACTCTTTTAAAAAGAATAGGATTAGAGGATAAAGCCGCAAGTTATCCTGGACAGCTCTCTGGAGGGCAGAAGCAAAGAATTGCTATAGCAAGAGCACTTGCTATGTCTCCAGATGTGATGCTTTTTGATGAACCTACCTCTGCTTTAGATCCTGAAATGGTAGGAGAGGTTTTAGATGTTATGAAAGAGCTCGCAGCAGAAGGAATGACAATGGTTGTTGTTACTCATGAAATGGGCTTTGCTAAAGAAGTTGGAGACAGGGTTATTTTTATGGATGAAGGAAAGATTCTTGAAGAAGGAACTCCTGAAGAAATATTTTCTAATCCTAAGGAAGCAAGAACACAGGACTTTTTAAGAAAAGTTTTATAGAAGTATTAAACACGGAATTAATGGATAACACAAAGGACGCAGAAGAAAAGTATAGAAACTCTTCTGTGTCTTTTGCGTTTCTTCGTAATTCCATGTTTATTTTTTTAGTGAGTATATAAATTTATAAAGTTTTGGATATAATATCTGATGTTTGGATAATATTAGTAAAATAATTTGGTTCAGTTTTCTAAAGATTTAGCATAATAATGAAAACGTGAGTAAAATAGCAAAATAGTAAAATAAATTGATATAAAATTAAATATTTAGCCTTAAATGAGCTAAAAAGTAAATCTTGGAATTTGAAATTATAAGTGGTATTATTTATTATAATAATTGTATTAGCACTCAACAATAACGAGTGCTAATAAAAGTATGTTAATAATAAAATAAATTTAAATACATTAAGGAGGGGTTTAAATGAAAGTTAGACCACTTGGTGACAGAGTAGTTATTAAAAAATTAGAGGCAGAAGAAAAAACTAAAAGCGGCATAGTATTAACTGGTGCTGCAAAGGAAAGACCACAAGAAGCTGAGGTTGTAGCAGTAGGACCTGGCGGAATGGTTGAGGGAAAAGAAGTCAAAATGGAAGTTAAGGTTGGAGATAAGGTATTATACTCCAAATATGCAGGAACAGAAGTTAAGGTAGATGGCGAAGAGTACACTATCTTAAAGCAAGACGACATATTAGCAGTTGTAGAATAATAAATTTAAGTTTGGAGGGTTAGACATGGCTAAGAAGATTATATATGGTGAAGAAGCTAGAAGAGCAATGCAAAAAGGTGTTGACGAACTTGCTAACACCGTAAAGATTACACTAGGACCTAAAGGAAGAAACGTAGTTCTTGATAAAAAATTTGGTGCACCACTAATAACTAACGATGGTGTTACTATAGCTAGAGAAATAGAATTAGAAGACCCATTTGAAAACATGGGAGCTCAACTTGTTAAGGAAGTTGCTACAAAGACTAACGATGTAGCAGGAGACGGAACAACTACAGCTACACTTCTTGCTCAAGCAATAATAAGAGAAGGCTTAAAGAATGTTACAGCTGGTGCAAATCCAATGCTTATAAGAACTGGTATAAACATGGCTGTTAACAAAGCTGTAGAAGAAATTAAAAATATTTCAAGACCTATAGAAGGTAAAGAAGATATCGCTAGAGTTGCTGCAATTTCTGCTGCTGATGAAGAAATCGGTAAGCTTATTGCTGATGCTATGGAAAAAGTAGGAAACGAAGGCGTTATAACTGTTGAAGAATCTAAATCAATGGTAACTGAACTTGATGTAGTTGAAGGTATGCAGTTTGACAGAGGATATGTAAGTGCATACATGGTAACTGATACTGAGAAAATGGAAGCAGTTTTAGATGATGCATTAATACTTATTACAGATAAGAAAATATCCAACATACAAGAAATACTTCCAATTCTTGAACAAATAGTTCAGCAGGGAAGAAAACTTCTTATCATAGCTGAAGATGTTGAAGGTGAAGCTTTAGGAACACTTATTGTTAACAGACTTAGAGGAACATTCACATGTGTAGCTGTAAAAGCTCCTGGTTTTGGAGACAGAAGAAAAGAAATGCTTCAAGATATAGCTATATTAACAGGTGGAGAAGTTATCTCTGAAGAGTTAGGAAGAGAACTTAAAGACGTAACTATCGATATGCTTGGAAGAGCAGAAAGCATAAAGGTTTCTAAGGAGAATACTGTAATTGTTAATGGAAAAGGAGACAAGAACGAAATTCATGCTAGAGTTTCTCAAATAAGAGCTCAAATAGATGAAACAAGTTCAGACTTTGACAGAGAAAAGTTACAGGAAAGATTAGCTAAGCTTGCTGGTGGAGTTGCAGTTGTAAAGGTTGGTGCTGCTACTGAAACAGAACTTAAAGAAAGAAAGCTTAGAATTGAAGATGCACTAGCAGCTACAAAAGCAGCTGTTGAAGAAGGTATCGTTCCTGGTGGTGGAACTGCTTATATCAACGTAATCGGAGAAGTTGCAAAAGTAACTTCAGAAGATGCCGATGTTGCAGTAGGTATCAACATTATAAAGAGAGCTCTTGAAGAGCCAGTAAGACAAATTGCAATAAATGCTGGACTTGAAGGTTCAGTTATTATAGAAAAAGTAAGAAACAGCGAACCAGGTGTAGGCTTTGATGTTTTACACGAAACATATGTAAATATGATTAAAACTGGTATCGTTGATCCAACTAAGGTTACTAGAAGTGCACTTCAAAACGCAGCTTCTGTAGCAGCTACTTTCTTAACAACTGAAAGTGTAGTTGCTGACATACCAGAAAAGAACCCAGCACCAGCAATGCCAGCTGGCGGAATGGGAATGGACGGAATGTACTAAAAATAAAAAGGGCTCCTCGGAAACGAGGAGCTTTTTAGCGTTTAAAAATAAATGCTTTAGAGTAAACAATTCTTAATATATCAATATAATATATATCTTTTTATTATACTGAATAGTATAATTAGAAAGAAACTAATTGAGCACATATTTAAATAAAATATTTACAACTGTTGAGAAAAACATGTAAAAATGTGTATATTTATGTACTATTTTATATCTTGTGAAAAGAAGCAAATATAATATAATATAAGTAGACAGAAATTATATTAATATTAGACTTTAAATATCGACTGATGTTTGAAAAAAGATGAATTTGTAAAGTTTATTCAATAAACTATTCGATAAGGAGTATAACATGGATACAAAGATAAAAAAAAGGCTAGGGGATCTGCTTATCGAGTCTGGTAAAATAACTCTAGAACAACTTGATCTTGTTCTTAAGAAACAAAAAAGTACTGGAAAAAGGTTAGGCGAATTGTTGGTTGATGAGGGAATTGTTACAGAAGATGATATATTGTCAGTTCTGGAAGTTCAGCTAGCAATCCCAAGAGCTTATCTAGAATTTATTGATGTAAGTAAGGAAGCTATTAAGCTCATACCTGAAAGCCTAGCTAGCAAGTATAATTTAATTCCTATATATATTAAGAATAATAAAATTAATGTAGTAATGTCAGACCCGCTTAATATTTTTGCTTTAGATGATATAAAAATTGCATCAGGTTATGATGTTGAGCCGCTAATAGCAACAGCTACAGAAGTTAGACAAGCTATCAGCAAGTACTATTCAAGCCAATTCGTGCAAAAGGCAGCTGAGGAATTGACAAAGGAACAGATATCAAAGAAATTATCCGCTGAGACAAAAACCCAGGAGGAAGAGGCAAATTTTGATGATGTTAAAAATGCACCTGTTGTAAGGCTTATAGATTCTGTTATAGATAATGCAGTAAAGGCAAGAGCCAGCGATATTCATATAGAGCCTTTCGAAACTTATGTAAAAATAAGATACAGAATTGACGGAGAGCTTCAGGATGTACTTAGATCGCCAAAGGAGACCATTGGGGCCCTGATAACAAGAATAAAGATTTTATCAAATCTTAATATAGCTGAAAAAAGAGTACCTCAAGATGGCAGAATAGTTACAACTGTTGACAATAAAAGTGTGGATTTAAGAGTTTCTGTGCTTCCAACTGTTAACGGAGAGAAAGTTGTTATAAGAGTTTTAAGCAAAGACAGTTTTTTAATGGGCAAAAATGAACTTGGATTGTATAAGGATGACATAGAAAAGTTAGATAGAATAATTTCTAGTCCCTATGGTGTAGCCTTAGTAACAGGGCCTACAGGGAGCGGAAAGTCAACAACTTTATATACTCTTTTAAAGGAGCTTAATACAGAAAATAAAAATATTATAACAATAGAGGATCCTGTTGAATTTCAAATGGATGGTGTAAACCAAGTCAACGTTAATATAAAGGCTGGATTAACATTTGCATCAGGATTAAGATCAATACTTAGACAAGACCCGGATATTATCATGATAGGTGAGATAAGAGATAATGAAACAGCAGAGATTGCTATAAGATCCGCAATTACTGGGCATGTTGTTTTAAGTACTATTCATACTAATGATGCTCCTTCATCAGTAGTTAGGTTGCAGGATATGGGTATAGAGCCATATCTTATAGCTACATCTCTTTCGGGAGTAATTGCTCAAAGATTGGTTAGAAAAGTGTGCTCTAACTGCAAGGAAGAATTTGAGGCAAGTGAAACAGAAAAAGAGCTGCTTGGTAAATCAAAAGAGGAATCAGTAAAGCTTTATAAAGGCAAGGGATGTCCTCAGTGCAGCCATACTGGTTATAAGGGCAGAATTGGTGTTTATGAAATAATGGAAATAACAAGAGAGCATAGAGAGATGATAATGAAAAAATGTAGTATAGATGAGCTTAGAGATTTATCAATAAGTAAAGGTATGAAAACTTTAAGATTGTACTGCAGAGATTTAGTAATAGATGGTGTAACCACCTTAGATGAATTGATGAGGATAGCATACTTAAAGGATTAGAGCTTAAGTGAGGTGAAAGAATGGCTATATATGTATATGAAGCAAAGACATTGGACGGTTCAGTTGTTAAAGGTAAGATGGAAGCATTAGATGAAGCAGCTGTTACTTCTAACTTAAGACAAAAAAACTACTATCCTACTTCTATAGATTTATATAAAGAAAGCAATAACTTAAGCTTATCACAATTAAAAAAAGTAACATTAAAAGATATATCAATATTTTGCAAACAGTTTTCTTTTATATTAGTTTCAGGTATAAACATACTTAGAGCATTGGAAATTATTAAAGAACAAACTGAAAATCCCAAGTTAAAAAAAATATTAGGTGAAGTGTTTGAAGAGGTTCAAAAAGGGGTAGGTCTTTCTGAGGCAATGAAAAATTACAAGGAGATACCTCCTATGCTTACAAATATGATAGGCGTTGGGGAGGCCAGTGGTAATTTGGATAGAGTTATGCTTAGAATGTCGGATTACTACGAGAAGGAGTACAAGCAGCAGCAAAAGATAAAAGGAGCTTTAAATTATCCTATTATGATTTGTATATTTGCAGCTGCGGTTGTCACTTTACTAGTCGTTAAGGTGCTTCCGACCTTTGTTAGTAATATTACAGCTAATGGTGGAGAACTTCCTTTACCAACAAAGATAGTTTTAGGCTTCAGTGATTTTTTAAGGACCAAGGGGTTATTTCTGCTATTTGGAATAATTGTTCTAGGATTGCTTTTAAGAATTTATTTTAGGGACAACCCTCAGGCAATAGAGGCTATTGATAGGTTCAAATTAAATATGCCTATCTTTGGGAAAATAATACGGAAGATAGTCACGGCAAGGTTTGCCAGAACGTTTGGAATGTTAATATCCAGCGGATTGTCTATTATACCCAGTATTGAAATTTGCGCAACAATTGTTGGAAATGTAATGGTGAAAAAAACTCTTGAGTCAAGTACAGAGGAAATTAAAAAAGGTGGTAGTATTGGAGAATCCTTAGAAGTAAGAAAGGCTTTTCCGCTAATGCTTACACAAATGATAAAAATAGGAGAAGAATCAGGAACATTGGATTCGATACTAGATAAAACAGCAGAGTTTTATGATAATGAAGTCGAGGTAGCTACTCAACAGCTTACTACACTGCTTGAGCCAATGATAATTGTAACTTTAGCAATAGTAGTAGGATTTATAGTTCTTGCAATGATAATGCCTATGTTTAGCATGTATAATGCTTTAAATAATGCTAATTAACATAAGAATACTAAAAAAATAGGGGGAATAATTATGTTTAATTTATTATCAAACAAAGTATCTTCAAAGGAGGTGAATACAATGAAGAATAACAACAAGAAAAAGAAAAAAGGTTTTACTCTTATAGAATTAATAGCTGTTATAGCTATATTAGGGGTATTAGCTGCTATAGCGGTACCAAATATACAAGGGTATACAAACAAGGCTAAAATAGCAAAAGTTAAAGCTGATGCTAAAGTAGTTTTGGGAGTTGTTACTACTGCACAAGCTGAAAGTTCTAATCCTTCAGCTATTACAAATTATACTACTGCAGTTGCTGCTGCGACTGGAGATACTTCTCTTGCACTAACTAAGGCTCCTGATGCAGATTTAGCCAGTGCAACTGTAGATACATTGAATACACTAATATCAAGCACATCGACTGATTTTGATACAACTTATAAGACTTACTATGCTCAATAATTTTAATAATAAAAACAATAGTATTTGCCTCAAAGATACTTGTTCTTTGAGGTAAATACTATATCAAATAAATGATAAATAGCAACTAGGTTGTATTGATATTAATATTAATATTTATAATAAAGGTGTATAATATGATTTTAAATTTTAGTATTATAATTATTCTAGGTCTCTTAATCGGCAGTTTTCTAAACGTATGCATCTACAGGATTCCGCGAGGAGAATCAATTAATTTTCCTCCATCACATTGTACAAATTGTAATAACAGAATAAAGTGGTATGACTTGATACCAGTTATAAGCTATTTGTTTTTAAAAGGCAAATGCAGATATTGCGGAGAAAAAATTTCTTTTAGATATCCGCTTATAGAGTTGATAACAGGTGCATTGTTTGGTGCACTTTATATAGAGTATGGACTTAGTTTTAATTTAGTAAAGTTTGCGTTCTTAGTAAGCTTGCTAATTGTTTTAGCAATGATAGATTTTGATACTACAGATGTGTATTTAAGTACAACCTTAACCGGCATAATTTCAGGATGCCTGTTTTTATTTTATTCCTTGTATACAGGTCAAGGTTTCTTAACCTATATTTATGGTGCAGCATTAGGAGGGGGAATAATTGCAATAATAATTCTTCTAACTGGCGGTATGGGCTGGGGAGATTTTGAAATCTGTTTGCTGTGCGGTCTTTTTTTAGGTTTTAAACTAACCATTCCAATGCTTTTCTTTTCTTTTGTTTTTGGTGGAATTATAGGAATTTTATTAGTTATTACCAAGAGAAAATCAAGAAAAGACTATATACCTTTCGGACCCTATATAGCAATTGGATGTATTTTTGTTATTTTATTTGGAGAAAAAATTATAAATATGTATTTAAGTTTGTTAATGTAAAATTTAGTAGGGAATCGGGTGATATATATGTTTGAGAAAGAAAGACTTTCAGTTGAAATTGGAGAAAAGAAAATAAAAATCTTAGTAGGGACTAGAGATAAAATAGATTTTTACGGCATAATTGAGACTCCGGAAAATTCTGTTCAGGAAGATAAATTAGTTAAAATAGAGGCTATAGCTGAAGTGATAAACAGATTTATTGCAGAAAATAAAATTAAGATTAAAAAAATATCTTTTGTTATAGAGAGCAGGGATATTGTTACTAGAAACATGGAAACTCCTGTTATGGAGGAGGAAGGACTTAGAAAGGCGGTTGAATGGGAAACTGCTCAGTATTTGCCCTCTGCCGAAGAAGATTATTATATAGACTTTCAAATTATAGATAAAATTAGTGATAAAGAAAAAAAGACTTATAAGATGCTAGTAGCGGCGGTTTTAAAAACTAAAGTAGATAATTATGTTGAATTAGCAAAGGCTTTGAATATGGAATTGGTTTCAATTGATATTTCATCAAACTCAATTGCGAGAGTTTTCAAAGGAGTTTATAGCAAAGAAAATAAAAATGAAAGTACAGGTATTATAGAAATAGATCATAACAGCAGCAGCATTATAATTTTGGACAAGGGTAAGCTGTTTATAGAGAGAGCTGTTCCATTTGGAATTAATAGTATTTTAAAGCAGGTTTCAGCAGATAGTTTAGATGGCTTCAATATTCTTGAAGCTGATGAGAATAGGAGAAAGATCCAAACCTTACTTGATAATGTCTTTGCTTCCTTCGATAGAATTATTCAATTCTATGCTTCAGGTAAAACAGAAAAAAGGCTGGATAGTATTTATGTAATAGGAGAAGGAGCCTATATAAAGGGAATTGATGAATATATTCAAAGATATTTTACATCTCCAACAAAAGTAATTACAAATCCATCGGAAATCAATATTAAATTAAAACATGATAAAGACTTAGACTTTAGGTTGTATGTAAAAGCTCTAGGTGTTTTACTTAGAAAGGAGTAAGGCATGGAGAATCTGAATTTAATTCCTTATGAGCTTAAAGAAAAAAGAAAAAATAGATTAAAACAAATGAAATATGCTGTTATTGCTTCCGGAATTGTGCTTTTACTCCTTATAGCGATTGCAATACCCGAATTGAGACTAGTTTTATTAAAACATCAAAAGGCTTCTATAGATATGCAGATATCAGATGGGGCATCTATACTTAATGAAAATAAAAAATTAACTACTGAAATAGATAGCATAAACCAGTATATCAATAAGGTAGAACTATTGTCAAAACAAAGGATTATTGTAAGCAGTCAAATAAAAGATTTAGGCAAGTGCATACCTAAGGATGTTGTAATTCAAACCTTGAGCTATAGCAATGGGAATATAAGTATAACAGGAGAAACAAAAAACTACGATTCAATCAGTGAATTTGGAGCTAATCTTCAGGGAACAAAAGAATACAGCAAAGCAGTTATCGGCAGTATAAATTTTAATCAGCAGATGGCTAAATACACATTCTCGTTAGCTATTGAACAACAAGGAGGGAATAAAGATGAAAAAGCTAAATAAAAACGAAAAAATATTACTTTCGCTTTGCGGAGCTTTAGTTATTATTTATGGATATTATAGCTTGTTTTTTTCTCCTATACAAAGCAAAATTTCAGATATAAAAACGCAAATAGTGAGCAATAGCAATGCTGTTAATAATATAAACATAGTGAAAAGTTTAAATAAAAAGCAAAGTGATCAGCTTTCAAAGCTTCAGGTTAAATATGATGAGGCTGCAAAGGCGCTTCCCAAGAGTGAAAGAAATCCGGAGATATCTTATGATATAAAAAAGGCAGCAGATGACAGCAAGGTAACTCTGAATACTATAACTCTAGGAAAAGGGGTCGAGTATAAGCAGCAGGCAGGAGCTGATAATAAAAATACAACGCAAAGTAATAATTCTAATGGAGGTTTAATGCTTCTGCCCGTGACTATAAATATTAGTGGAGACTATTTAAATATGGTAAGTTTTATAGCCAACGTTGAAAATAATAAGAGAATTGCAGAAATAAGTAATGTAAATATAAGTTCCACGAACAATGGAACGTCACAAGCTAGTATCAATATTAATTATTACTATTTAAATTCCAGTAGTATAGACAACAAATACGACTTCAATACAGGTTCCTATGGAAAGGACAACCTGTTTAAATAAAATGTCTTTTATAAAAAGGGTGAATTTATGAAAAAGAAAAATGGTTTTACACTTGTAGAACTTATAGCAGCCTTGGCAATTCTTTCAATAGGCCTTACAGGGATTACTTTTGCTTTTTCTTCTGCAGGACAGATAAGGAAAAATGAAGATATAAAATTAGATACTGCTGCTAACTGCCAGATTATTGCAGAAACCTTTAGAGCTAATGGAAAGGTTTATTTAGATGATGTTTATAAAACTTATCCTGCTAAAATTAAAGATGCAAATAATAGAAATAATATATATTTATATATTTTTTTTGATGATGTTTCTGAACTTAAAACAAATATAAGTAACAAAAGCTTTATGCAGACGATAGGAATAACGGGAAATTTTAGTGATTGTAAAAGTATAAATACTTCTGGACCAAAAAAGAAGTTTGGAGCAAATATACAAATAACTGATTTTACTGATACAAATAGTTATACTTTATATAGAATAAATGCAACAGTATGGAACTTAAGCTATGGAGAAAATCCAAATTCACAATTAACATTTTATATAGGAAGTTGATTATTATGAAAGTTAATAAAAAGAAGGGATTTACATTAATTGAGCTTATAGCTAGTATAGCAATCTTTTCTATAGTGCTTACTGCAGTATACAGCGTTTTATCTTCAGGTAACTCCATATATATAAACGGAGTGAAAAAAGAGGATGTACAAAGTAGTGCTAGGTTATCAATATCAACTATTTCACAAGCAATTAAAACAAGCAGAGTCTGTATTTTAGCAGATAGTAATGCAAAATTTTCATCCATTGATGTAGGAACTAATGGTAAAAAACTATTGTACGTAGAAGGTACAGACAACAGCAGATATATGTATGTAATTAAAGTTGTAAACGGGGTAAAGGAATTACACAAATTGAAATTCAGTAATGCCGGATTACAAAAGTATTCTTTTTCTCCTCCTATATATGAGCAAGTGATTACAGATGCAGATAAAAATATATATAATAAAGCTGATAATGCCCCAAACAAGGTTGCTCTAGCGAATGTTTCTGACAGAATCTTCATTGATTCCTCGGTTAACTTTGCTACAACGTATAGTGTGGCAGACACCGCAAGGAATTGCTATTACCTTCTTTATGAAAGCTATGGAGATAGGTGTTATTTATGGGCAAAAAAGCAGGGAATAGATTATAAAATTAAACTAACACCTGTTGATAATTCAGATTACACTATTATCAAGGATGATATGATAACAGGATATATTGATGATATAAGCGTAACTGCAGATGCGCCAGTAGTAGATATGTCAGTTTCGGTTACAAATCAAAATATATATAAACTTAACATAGATGTAAAGACTGTGGACAAAGACAAGACTAAGGAGCTTACTACCAGCAGTTATATTTTGAACTACAGGGGTGGTATGTAATGGAGAGAAAAAAGGAAGGTTATGCACTAGTTTTTACTTTAGTGGTAATTATGATGCTTTTAGTTTTAGGAGCAGCAGTAGCTTCTTTATCAACAGCTAGCTATATGAACTCTGTAAGACTTGAAAGAAACAATAAATTAAAATTAGCTGCAGAGTCGGGAATAGATAGAGCTAAAGTGGCACTAAAGAGTTATATTAAAGATAATCCGGATGTTATAGTAAATCCTCAGAATTTTATACCTTCTAATGTAAATGTTGAAGATATAACTGAAAATGGTATCACTACTAAAGTAAGTTTTTTACCATCTAATGCTACCGATACTATTTCAGATAATTTAACCGGAAGAAATATAAATTATATTAAGATACATTCTGTTGCCAGAGATATCAGCACTAACTATACAAAAACAGTAGATGCTATTATAGATAAAGGCAGTGTATCTAACGTTTATTTTGACAGGCTATTTAAAAGCAGTTTTACTGTAGCACATAAGACAGGTGATTCATCAGTAAATTCTTTTATAGCGTATAACAATACAAATGTATATATGGCTGGCAATATGTTTATTCAAACAAACAACCTGAGCTTTCAACCTGGGAGTTATGGTACTGATGAAGGTGATATTTATGTCAAAAGCGATAATATTAATTTAAACTTTATTAATACAACGCTAAAGGACTACTCCGGCAGAACAATTAATAAGTACAAAAATAATGAAACAAGTGAAGTTAGTGGGTGGCAGAGTATTCCTATAAAGTCACTCAATCTGCTGGGAATTTATGATCCTACTCAATCAAATGCAGCTGATGATATTCAGAATTTTACTAATGTAAATGGTAATGAAGTTATAGATAAAAATAATAATTTAATAAAATGGCAGACCTACAAGGACGCTCAAGGAAAAGAACATGCCACTTTAGTAACCTATAAAGCAAGAAGCAGTGACAAGAATAATATTAAAATCAACTTTCAAAATATAGTAAACGGAAGTGATAAATCAGGCGTTAAGGACGGAATTTATAACAACATAATAACAAAATTAAGGACAGATACAACAATACTGGACCCTGTAAATTATTATGGCCATATTTATAAGCTTATTTTAATTGATGGAGATTTAGATATAGATGACGACCCAGGTGAAAGCTTTAATAACTATGTTATATATTGCACCGGAAAGGTAAAGTTTAAAGGAAATTGCTATTTCTATAATTCATCAATTTTTGCAAATAGTGTTGAGTTCCCAGATAACAATACAAACAAATATAATGCGGTTTTTTATGGTGTAGGAACTCAAATGGCGTTTAGTCATATTATCGGTGGAGAAAACCTGGTAGATTTCAGTGATTTTGATAAAGCTACAATTAACAGGTACCTTGTGTGTAATCTTGAAAATTACGGAGATTTTATGCAGTTTAAGACTTTGAGTTGGAATGAATACTAATAGTAAAGCAGTATTAAAAGTGAGGATGGAATTTTATGAGGCTTAAATTTAAAAAACCAGAATTAATATTTATCGTTTTTTTAGCGGTTGTGCTAGCTTTATGTATAATTTCAACCCTAACTTCTTCTAGGAAGATAGAAGAAGTTTACAGATTTAAATATTGGACTATAAACTTTAAGGATAAAATTAATATGGATGACTTTATTAAGTATAATATTAAAGTAACTGATTCCAAGGGTAAGGATGTACCTATTAGTCTTAACTGGGGAGAAAATAGACAATCAATTATTATATGCCCACCACAGGATGGCTACAACGTAGGGGAAACCTATTCAATTAAGCTCAATAGTAATACTTCTTACACAATCGGCAATATCAATTCAAATAACAAAACTAAGAAGTTTAAGGTTAAGGATTTAGCAGATAATCAGACAGTAATTAGTTTTAAAGATAAGAATTTAGAAGAGGCTGTAAGAAAAGAAATTAATAAGTCAAATGGAGATATTCATAGAGGTGACATAGAGAATGTAACTTCCTTGATTGTAACATCCTCAAATATTTCTGACTTAACCGGCATAGAGAACTTGGTAAATTTGCGATTGCTTGCATTGGATATGAATTCAATTAGTAATATTAACCCTTTGAGTAAGCTAAACTCCTTAGAGGTACTGGGGCTTTCAAACAATAATATTTCAGATGTCAGCAGTTTAAGCGGCCTGACTAATTTGAGAAGGCTTTCATTATACAGAAATCCTGTAAAATCATATAAACCGATAAAAAATATCTCTAAACAATTGGAATGGAAAGATTTTAAATAATTCCTTGTATTTATTCTTGTATTTATTATTGATTGTAAAAATTAAGTAATATATAATTATAGTAAAATACAGAAATTTATAAAAATTGATAAATTTGTACAAAAGAAAGGGGGAAGAATATGAGGATAAATGCATCTCCAAGTAGTATTAAGAAAAGTTTTGCTTTCTCTTCGTTTGCTATTCTGGTGTTTTCTTTTCTAATAATGTTTCCCAGCAGGGTATGGGCGGATTCAGCTCCTGCTATTTCAGCTGATATTGCATCTTCAAATGCATCTAAAGTAAATCTTACAATAACTTATCCGAGCGGATCAAATATAGTTAGTAAATTGTATTCCGTTGATGGGGGAAGTACATGGAATAACTATACTGCACCAATAAGTAGTACAAGCAATGGGACTATTATGGCTAAATATCAGGTGAAAAGTTGGATAATTTATCCTATTTGGTCTTCTACTAGTGACAGTGATATAGCAACCTATACAGTAAATAATATACTTGATCCCAATAATGGAAGCTGGGCAGAAAATAATGTTACTATGAAAAATACTCCTGAAGCTGATATGATGGTGAGAGTTGGAGACATAAGTAATTTTACTTACGGTTTTAACATGGGATTTAATCCTTTTTCAGGTAATTCAACACAAGTTCACGGCTTTCCTTGGACTCCGCCAACTGATTCAAGCGATGGTACTGATAGAATTATGGTTAATTCCGGGTATAAGTATAATAGTTCTGTAGGAACAGACGGATATACCTCTTCATCTTTAGATAGCAACCATAATGTTAAGGCTCAAAATAAGGTCAGAGATATAGTAATGCAGTATAATTTAAGCGGCATTAAAGTTAATAATGCTATTTTACAAATGTTTGTAGACGACTTTCAGGCAGGCGGCAAGCAGCCTGATTCAAACAGCAACTTTTATCAGTTTAAGGGAAGTTATAAGGCTACAATAAATGGCTTGGAAATACCTGAACTGGAGAGAACCATTAATAATTTGAACCAATCCGGCCCTATAGGCAGAATGATAACTATAAATATAACCGATAATGCAGTTTTGGACCGCACAATCAGAACTGGAAAAATAGCTGTAAATATTGATTGTAAGGATTCTACTTATGGAGATGGTTACGCTATTGACTTTGTAAAACTTTTAATAAATCCTGTAAGTTTAGATCAGACAAGTACCATAACTGGTACCGTTAAAGATAAAAATACGGGTGCACTATTATCTGGTGTAAATGTATCTTCTGATAGTGGTATTACAGCTGTAACTGATGCAAATGGAAGTTATACATTAAGTAAGGTTCCGGCTGGTGCTCCAACTATTACTGCATCTAAGAGCGGTTATGTGGATAATACAACTACATTATATACGAGTGCTAAAAATACGTATACTTTGAATTTTGATATGGCTAGTACTCAGGCGCCAGGTAAACCTCAAATAACCGAAAGTCCTATGACCTTGACTAATCAAAATGTACAGGTATCTGCGGTTTATCCGGATAATCCGGCAAAGACACAAATTTCAATTGTGAAAAATTCCAGTACTACTGAGAATTGGGTTAATTATACGGGAGCATTGACTGTAGGTAGTGATTGGACAAGTGCTACTGATACCTGGACAGTAAAAGCAAAAAGCCAATCAGCTTCAGGTGTTTGGAGTGACGTTTCTGTTTTCACAATTAATAATATAGATAAATCTAAGCCTGCAGCTCCGATTCTTTCTGCCAGTCCCACTACTACGACAAGTGGAAGTGTAATAGTGACAGCGACTTTTCCATCAACAGGTGTAAAGGCAGGAAGCCAGCAAATTTCTATAGATGGCGGCTTAAGCTATGTGCCGTATACAGGAACGGTGACTTTAACTGATAATGCCACAGTTATGGCCAAATATCAAAATAATGCAGGTACAGATAGTTTTATTGCTATATTAAATGTAAGCAATATAGATAAGACTAAGCCGGGTAAGCCAACTTTAAGTGATACTCATACTACACTGCAGGATGGTACGGTTGCAGCGATAGTAACAGCAAATTTCCCTAATAATCCTCCTGTTATGAAAATATCCATAGACAATGGGGCTACATGGAATAACTATAGCGGTACATTAACTATAACTAGTAATACTACCGTGCTTGCAAAGAGTCAAAATGCATTAGGAACTTGGAGTGATATATCTGATCCTTTGGTTTTAAATTATATTAAGACAGGCAAACCAGTTCTTACTGAGAATAACACAGCACCAACTAATAGAAGTGTCAATATAAGCATTAGTTATCCAAATTCAGCAGTTGTAAGAAAATATAAAATTGATAATGGAGCGTGGATAGATTATTCTGGACCTATATCAATAAGTAAAAATTGCGTGGTAACAGCAGTATGCTATGATAACGCTGGTACATCCAGTGATACCGGAACGATAAATGTAACAAATATTGATACTACTGCACCGACTGCTCAAATAGGTGTTATTAGAACTAATGTTGATGGTAGCAAGATTGTAGGGTTTACTTTTACAAGTGAAGCAGTTACAGTTAATTCAATGACAAGCAATCCAATGAATTCAGGAGAAAAAACTGGAGAGCAGGAATATACATGTTATGCAAGTTCTACAATAACTTTCAGCTTTACTGATGCAGCGGGAAATGTAGGAACTGCAAGCTGTGAAGTGAAATTGGATAATGCTATACCAATTAATCCGAAAGGTAACAAGGAACGATAAATTGTAGTATTTAAACAACAGACTGGTTAGTTAATCACTAATTAGTCTGTTTTTAGTAAATAGTTACATTGACAAAACATAAATCTTTCATTACAATAATATAAATAAATTAAATATTGCATTTTAACTCGTATATCCCCTGAATATGGCAGGGAGTATCTACCGGAAGCCGTAAATTTCCGACTATGAGTGATTTATAGCTATGCATTTACTGCATACTAATTTCACTTATGGTTTTTTGTAGGAGAAATTGGTATGCTTTTTATTTTATCTATATAAAGTAAAAATTCTATTACATTCTGCTTTCACAAAAATCCTTGAAGATTGTATATTTTGCTCTGCACAATGTGAGAATTTTAGTACTTTATATGTAAATGCAGCTTCCGGAAAAATCACAAATAATTATAAAGAAAGGAAGTTGAAAAAATGGCAGTAATATTGAAACAAGCTTATACCTTTGATGATGTTCTATTAGTACCACAAAAATCTGAGGTGCTTCCTAAGGATGTAATACTTGAAACTAACTTGACCAAGACTATTAAGCTTAACATACCTTTGATAAGCGCTGGAATGGACACTGTTACAGAATCTAAGATGGCTATTGCTATGGCTAGAGAGGGTGGCATTGGAATCATACACAAGAATATGAGCATTGAAAGACAAGCAACAGAAGTGGACAAGGTTAAGAGGCAGGAAAATGGAGTTATAAGCGATCCTTTTTCACTTGCGCCAGAGAATACAATTGAAGATGCTTTAGCTCTTATGAGCAAATATAGAATCTCAGGGGTTCCTGTAACAGTTGAAGGAAAGCTAGTTGGGATTTTGACTAATAGGGATATTATTTTTGAAAATGACTATACTAAGGCTATTTCAGAGGTAATGACCTACGAAAATCTTATTACTGCGGCAGAGGATACTACTATCCAAGAAGCCAAAGAAATATTAAAAAGGCATAAGATAGAAAAACTTCCTTTAGTAGATAGAATGAATAATTTAAGAGGACTTATAACCATTAAGGACATTGATAAAGCAATTAAATTTCCTAATGCCGCAAAGGACTCTAGAGGAAGACTTTTGTGCGGAGCAGCTGTTGGTGTAAGTGCTGATATGACGGATAGAGTGGAAGCACTTTATAAAGCAGGTGTAGATGTTATTGTAATTGATACAGCGCATGGACACTCTTTTGGAGTTACAGAAGCTGTCAGAAAAATTAAGAAAAGCTATCCAGAACTTCAGGTTATTGCAGGAAATGTTGCAACAGCAGAAGCAACTAAAGACTTAATTGAAGCTGGCGTGGACTGCGTTAAGGTTGGAATAGGACCAGGCTCAATATGTACAACAAGAGTTGTTGCTGGAGTAGGAGTACCTCAGCTGACAGCAGTTATGGATTGCGTAGAGGAAGCTAAGAAGCATGGTATACCTGTAATTGCTGATGGAGGAATTAAGTACTCTGGAGACGTTGTTAAGGCTTTAGCAGCTGGAGCGAAGATTGTTATGATGGGATCATTGTTTGCAGGCTGCGAGGAAACTCCGGGAGAAATGGAGGTTTATCAAGGCAGAAGTTATAAGAGCTATAGAGGCATGGGATCTTTGAGTGCAATGGCACAGGGCAGCAAGGATAGATACTTCCAAGAAGGAAACAAAAAGCTTGTTCCAGAAGGAATCGAAGGAAGAGTACCTTATAAAGGCTATGTATCAGAAACAATCTATCAGCTTCTTGGAGGCTTGCGCTCAGGAATGGGTTACGTTGGAGCTGCTAATTTAGAGGAGCTTAATGCTAGAGCAGTATTTGTTGTTCAAACAGCATCAGGACTTAGAGAAAGTCACCCTCATGATATAGTTATAACAAAGGAAGCGCCTAACTACAGTGTAAATTAAGCGGAAAGCAAAACTACTGGGAATCAGCATGGTTTCAGTAAATATTTAAATATTTTTATAGGTTTATATTTAAATAGGTGAATGATAAAAAGGCTATTATTTAATTTTAAGAAAGCCTGCGGACATTTTAGTTCGCAAAATTATTAAAGGAGGACTACATGAGAGAACTTATTTTAATTATAGATTTTGGTGGACAATATAATCAGCTTATAGCGAGGCGTGTTAGAGAGGCAGGAGTATACTGCGAGATTGTTCCTTATACTTATACTTTAGAAAAAATAAAAGAAAAAAATCCAAAAGGCATAATTTTCACAGGCGGACCTAATAGTGTTTACGGGGAAGGAGCACCAAGGGTTGATAAAGGTATATTTGATTTAAACATACCTGTCCTTGGAATTTGCTATGGACAGCAGTTAATGGCTTACACTTTAGGTGGAAAAGTTGAAAGCGCTAAAATAAGGGAATATGGAAAAACTGAGGTTGTTTTAAACAGCGAAAGCAAACTTTTTAAAGATATAAATATGAAAGAGCAGTGCTGGATGAGTCATACTGATTTTGTTGCTAAAGTTCCTGAGAATTTTAGCATCATAGCAAGCACAAACGGTTGTGAAGCAGCGGCTATGGCAAATGATAATAAAAAGCTGTATGGAGTTCAGTTTCATCCAGAGGTAGAACATACGCCTTTTGGTCAAAAGATGCTTACAAACTTTTTATATAATGTCTGCGAAGTAAAAGGGGATTGGTCCATGTCTTCTTTTGCAGAGGAGAAAGTAAAAGCAATTAAGGAAATAGTAGGAGATAAAAAGGTTATTTGTGCTTTGTCCGGTGGAGTAGATTCTTCTGTGGCTGCTGTTATGGTTCATAAAGCCATAGGAAAGAATTTAACCTGTGTATTTGTTGATCATGGCCTTCTAAGAAAAGACGAAGGGGATCAGGTTGAAAAGATTTTTAAAGAGCAGTTTGATATGAATCTTATAAGAGTTAATGCAGAGGAAAGATTTTTAGGAAAGCTTAAAGGAGTAAGCGAGCCTGAGAAAAAGAGAAAAATAATCGGTGAAGAATTTATAAGAGTTTTTGAAGAAGAGGCCAATAAACTTGGACAAATAGATTTTCTAGTGCAAGGAACCATATATCCCGATGTAGTAGAAAGCGGTACAGGAACTTCAGCAGTAATAAAAAGTCATCATAATGTTGGAGGTCTTCCTGAAGATTTAGGATTTAAGCTTATTGAACCATTAAGAGAGCTATTTAAAGATGAGGTAAGAAAAGTTGGAGAAGAACTTGGAATTCCTCATAATCTAGTTTGGAGACAGCCTTTCCCAGGGCCAGGACTTGCAATTAGAGTATTAGGTGAAGTTACAGACGAAAAGCTTGAAATAGTAAGAGAGGCAGACGCAATATTTAGAGAAGAAATAGCTTTAAATGGACTTGAAGGCAAAATATGGCAGTACTTTGCATGTCTTCCTAATATTCAATCAGTAGGGGTTATGGGAGATGAGAGAACCTATTGCCACACTATAGCTTTAAGAGCAGTAACAAGTTCAGATGGAATGACCTCTGACTGGGCTCACATACCATATGAAGTATTAGATAAAGTTTCAAGGAGAATAGTAAACGAAGTTAAGGGAGTAAATCGTATTGTTTATGACGTAACTTCTAAGCCACCGGCAACTATTGAGTGGGAATAGAAATTGAAATGATAGTAAGACCTTTAAAATCAACATGTTCATAGTTTTAAATATTAAGAACGTACTAATATAGACCGTTAAATTTATTTGCTACAATATCACCTTTATTAGGGTAGAGATGGGAGTATGTATCAAGTGTTGTTTGCACTTTGTCATGCCCTAGACTTTCAGAAATTAATAATGGAGTGAAACCAAGTTCTATAAGTAAGGATGCATGAGAATGTCTTAAATCATGTATCCTTATTTCTTTTAGACCGCTCTTTTTACACACCCTTTTCATTCCATGTTTTAAGAAAAACTTTGTAAATTCAATAATATCTAATTAGCTTTTTTAGTTTTTTGATAATAAGTTTTTATTTATTAGTTTGAAGTTAATAGATAGCTTTTATTATTGTCATCAAACCATTACATTTAGAATTTACAACATAAGCATAAATAACTAGCAACCTCCCATAGAAGTATTGCTATACATTATAAAAAAGTAGAAAGCAGCCAACTATTTATATAACTGACTGTTTTCTACTTATTTATATATTCTCTATTAAGATTTTAGTTGAATTCAACGGTAATCGTACCAATATTGCATCGCACGATTTTTATATTTTTTGTTTATCAGCCTAGGGGAAACAAGGATTTTAGTCCTATACATTTTTCTGACAGCGTAATTACTTCAGCTTTACTTACAGGCTTAAAGTTTTGAACTGCCTCTACTGCCCATCTGAAGTGCTCTATATCCCCTGGAGGCACTGCTGCAGTTATAGGCTGAGAAAGAGTATACCTGTATGCAAGCATTGCAAGTTCTTTATCATCTATGGCTTCATACCATCCCTTAGGATATTTATTGACTGCACCTTTCTCAAGTTTTGTTTTAGCCATAGCTTTTAAAGCAAGTATTCCCATGTCTTTTTCCTTAGCCCTAGCTATTACCTTAGGCCCAAAGTTTGAGTTCATAATATTTACCCAGTTAACAGGGAAAAGTATTGAGTCAAAATCAAACCTATCCATTAAAGCCATAGCGGCTTCTTCAGAGTGAGCTGAGAACCCGATATGTTTTATAAGTCCCTGCTGCTTTGCTTTAATGAAGGTTTCCATAGCACCATTTACTCCAAATATTCTCTCTACATCTTCAGCGGTAGTAACTGCATGAAATTGATATAAATCAAAGTAATCAGTATTAAGCTTTCTTAAGGATTCCTCAAGCAGTGCTCTAGAGCCGTCCTTAGTTCTGTCTTCTGTTTTGCAGGCTAGGAACACATTTTTTCTTTTTCCGACAAGAGCAGGACCAAGCTTATCTTGTGCATCCCCATAAGTAGGGGCAACATCAAAGTAATTTACTCCCCCATCAATGGCTTCTGCAACATAGTTATTCGCATCATGTTGAGATTCTCCCGTGACTATAATTCCGCCGAAACCAACTATGGATAGCTCTTCTTTTGTTCTTCCTAGAACTCTTTTCTGCATAATAAATTTCCCCTTTCTGCACATATAATGTGATAATTTTAAATAAAAATTTTCTTTATTATATCATATATACTACCATAAATTTACATAGACTGAAATAGCTATAAAGAGTATAGCTACGTTATAAAGTGCATTTTAAATTTTAAAATCTTTGTATAAACAATAATGTGGAAGAATATAACGCCATAAACACGAATAAAAGTTCGAATGTGTTATAATTATATAAATTGGAAAAGGGATAACTTGTATGGAAAGTGATAACAATAGGATTATTTTTCACATTGATGTTAATTCTGCCTATTTATCGTGGAGTGCTGCAGATAGACTTCAGAGGGGAGAAACATTAGATATTCGACAAGAGATAGGGTGCTTTTGTTCTGGAGAAATTAAATCTATCATTATTAAGTCTTTTTAGTAGCCATTAAACATTTTTAAATTAGTTCATAGATTTGAGTTTAAAGAATCTAGTTTATTTATGGATAATAGGCTAATTAAAGAAAAAACAGATTAAACAAATGAACAAAATAGAGCATGAATCAAAAAATGATATTTCTAATAGAGTTTAATTATTACCAAAACTTAAAGAGCTCGTAGCAGAGCTCTTTTCATGTATAAAAGTAGTCATGTTTTAGTATAGATTGCACCTCAATGAAGAAAATAATATAAAAGGAGGATGATCTATGAATATAAAACATGAAGATTTTGAGAATATATTAGATACAATAAAAGATAAACTCAACGATAATATTGAGTTTGAAAAAATAAGGTCTATTGAAAGCAACTTTGATACTAAAGGTATGATGTTTAAAAGAAGGGGAAGTTCGCTCTCAGATGGTACTATCATCGTTGGAGAAGATAATGGATTTATAGCTGGGATATAGAAGTTGTTGAACCTATTACAAAAATTATTTCTGGTAATGATACTGTTAAGGTTTATGAATTACCTGCAGTAGATAAAATGGCGTGTATTGTTCATAAAGGTTCATTTAGAAAAATAGGCAAGACTTACAAAGTTATAAGCCAATAGATTGAGAAAAACAATTATAAGATAAGTGGACCAGTTCATGAAATCTACCATAAGGGGGAGTGGGCAACTAATAACCCAGAGGAATATATAACTGAACTGCAGTTTCCGATAATTTAATTTATATTATAACTTCTTACTAGAAGATTTAACCATAAGAATTAAATAGTTCATTCATACACTATATTATTCGGAAATGAATACTATAGTATTTATTTTTTAAAATTAATAAAAATATTTATGTCAGCACTGGTAGAAATACTGGTGCTTTTTATACTAAAAGGTAAAGTTTTACAGAGAGCTAACGATAATATTAGTAATATTTGAAACTGTACATAAGTGTCAATAGCTCTAACATTAAAAACTTTACCTATTTTTCTTAACCTCTATAAGCCAGTTAGTGTGTCAGTCAACTGCTTTTTATAATAAACATAACGATTAGAAATGCCTCCATAGTTAATACTAAATGTGGAGGTGATGTAATGTCTGAATTAGAAGATTTATTGAAGGATGTAGAAATATTAAGAGGACAACTAGAGAGATTAATAAGTGAAAAAAGTGGAAACTTAGTAGATACTGAGGTAGTAACAGCAAGTAAGATATTAAATGCAGCGTTAAATCAGTATAACAAATTCATACAAGAGAAGTTTGATAAAAGTTGAGCTCTTATAAGGGCTCTTTTTTGATATAGAACTATCATTTATTTATCTAAGTTAGATTTATTAACAAAGGAAGGAATATGAAGTCAAATGTCGAATACTCAAATTAGCGGAAACTATTCTCATATAATATTAGCGAAAAAGTATGGGTATTAATGCTTGGTTGTGAAAGAGGATAGACATGAGGAAACTTATTTGCAATAAATGTGGAACCATATGGTATACATCAAGTACATTTGATGATAGCATATGTGAAAACTGCGGAGAAATACTTATCGAAGATAAAGACGTAAATATTGACGATAAATAATTCTAAACATTAAAATAATAAAGAAAGGTGATGCTCCATGCCACAAAGTTTGCCACATACTAAGTGATTATGCAAGTATCATATTGCATTTGCGCCTAAATATAGAAGAAAAATAATATATAATAAACTAAGATAGGACATAAAAGATATCATAAAAAATCTATGTAAAAAGTACTTTTCGCCTTTAAAGCAGCAGGAGAACACTTTTTATTAGCCTGTCACACATTTTCACAGTAAAAATAATGTAGTTGAATCTATTTACGGCATTTCAGCTGTAACCAAGGAAACTTTCGCTTCGGGGGAAGAAATACTTGCATCAATTGAAGAACAGACTGCAAGCATTGAAGAGGTTGCTAAAATAGCACAGGAGCTTAAGGGCGTGGCAAGTGATTTTAAGCTTTGACTTTATATATACAACACAAAAGTTCGAGATTTTATGTCTCGAACTTTATTTTGCATAAAGCGGATGTTGAAAGTTAAAATTATATATGTAAATAATAAGTTAAATTTATTGTGCAATATGGACAACTTTATAGTAAATATTGATTTATTTAGTTTATTAGGCTAAAATTGCATGTAGTGGTTAAAATTATTTCATTATTTTTTGGAGGTATTAACATGTCTAAAACATTAAGCTTAGATTTGAGCAAGGTTAAATCATTTTTAAATGAGAATGAAGTTTCAAATTTGCAGACAATGGTTACTGAAGCACACAATATGCTTCATAATAAGACAGGAGCAGGCAGTGACTATTTAGGATGGGTTGACCTTCCTGTAAATTACGATAAAGATGAATTTGATAGAATAAAAAAGGCAGCAGAAAAGATAAAGAACAATTCTGATATACTTATAGTTATTGGTATAGGAGGTTCATATTTAGGAGCTAGAGCTGCTATAGAAAGCTTATCTCACAGCTTCTATAACAATCTTCCTAAAGGAAAAAGAACAACTCCTCAGATATTCTTTGTAGGAAACAACATTAGCTCTACTTATATGACAGATTTATTGGAAGCTATTGAAGGAATGGACATATCTGTAAATGTTATATCCAAGTCAGGTACAACTACAGAACCAGCTATAGCTTTTAGAATCTTCAAGGATTATGTTGAGAAGAAGTATGGAAAAGAAGGAGCAAAGGAAAGAATTTTTGCTACAACTGATAAAGCAAGAGGGGCATTAAAAACATTAGCTGATGCAGAAGGCTATGAAACCTTCGTTATTCCGGATGATGTTGGAGGAAGGTACTCTGTGCTTACAGCAGTAGGATTGCTTCCAATTGCTGTTGCAGGAATTAGCATAGATGAAATGATGAAGGGAGCTGCTGATGCTAGAGAAGCCTACAGTAATCCTGATTTAAATAAAAATGATGCATATAAATATGCTGCAGCTAGAAATGCATTATACAGAAAAGGTAAGGTTACTGAAATACTTGTTAACTACGAGCCTGCGCTACATTATTTTAATGAATGGTGGAAGCAGCTTTATGGAGAAAGTGAAGGAAAGGACAACAAGGGAATATTCCCAGCAGCAGTTGATTTTTCAACAGATCTTCACTCCATGGGACAGTATATTCAAGAAGGTTTAAGAAACATTTTTGAAACAGTTGTTAATGTAGAGAAGGCTAGAAAAGAAGTTACTATCGAAGAAAGTGCTGAAAATATAGATGGATTAAACTTTTTAGCAGGCAAAACTATGGACTTTGTTAATAAGAAGGCTTTCCAGGGAACAGTGCTTGCTCATAATGATGGAGGAGTTCCAAACATTATAGTAAACTTACCAGAATTAACACCATACTATTTTGGATATGCTGTATACTTCTTTGAAAAAGCTTGCGGAATAAGCGGTTACTTAAATGGCGTTAATCCATTTGATCAACCTGGAGTTGAAGCATACAAGAAGAATATGTTTGCTTTACTTGGAAAACCAGGTTTTGAAGCTGTGAAGGCAGAACTAGAAAAGAGACTTTAATAAAACAACAAGGGGATGTTGCAAAATAGCATTAAACCTCCGCAGGTTATTTAAAGTTTAGGAAACGTTCACTGCACATTATAAGACTAATAATTATTTTTTATGCAACTCCTAAATCTTATAAACTCGCTTTACTCAAACAATATAAGATTTTTAACGGATTTGCATAAAAAATAATTAAAGTCTTATTAATGTTCGCTCAATGTTTCTACAACTATAAATAACCTGCTAAGTTTTTGCAATTTTACACTATCCCCTTAATTTTTATATTACTCAGTGTTTCCGACGAAAAGGGGGGGAATTATGAGAATAATAGTAGATGCTGATGCATGCCCGGGAAAAGATATTATAGAGGAACTTGGAAAGGAACATGGGCTTGAAATAATAATGTACTGCGATATAAATCATTTTCTTTCAAGCGACTATTCTACTATAAAATATATGGACAGCGGTTTCCAAAGTGTTGACATGGCTGTTGCTAATGAGGCTAAACAAAATGATATAGTAGTAAGTCAGGACTTTGGTGTGGCTGCAATGGTGCTTGGCAAAAAAGCTTTTGCTATCAGTCCTAAAGGCTATATTTACACTAATGATAATATAGATAAGCTTTTATTTGAAAGACATATATCTGCTAAGGTTAGAAGAGGCGGAGGAAAAACTTCAAATCAAAAGAAAAGAAGCAGAGAAGATGACGAGAGGCTTTATAAAAATCTTTTAAAGTTAATCAAGAATGAAAATATGTAGTTTGCAACATAATAGAATTGTAGATTAAAATGACCACAGACTATAAGGTATTTACTCCTATGTCTGCGGTCATTCTAGTTTGAAATTTACTTATTATCTATAAATAACTGTCATTGAAATACTTTCTACAGTAATTGCATTTCCGCTTATAGTTCTTAAAGTTCCAATACCTGCAGAGTTTTTATCGACAACTACATTCCAAGTGCCTTCAGGAATATTTATGCTTACAGCTTCTTTGCCTGCATTGTAAATAACAATTATATCCTTCCAGCTATCTCCGTTAGCATAATTTTTAAGAATAAAACCTACAGTGTTTTTAGGCATATCAGGCAAAAACTCCAGGTGATTTTTAATTTGTTCTACATTGTTCATCTTAAAAGCGTTATGCTCTTTTCTAAGCTTTATTAAACCCATGTAATACTTAGTAACATCAATGTATTGAGCTTTTCTGTCCCAATCCATCCAGTTTATATGGTCCTCTGAACGAACACTGTCTTCAATACCATATTTTGTTCTGCAAAATTCAACACCAGAGTGAAGGAAGGGGATTCCTTGTGAAGTCAATACTATTGCATTTGAAAGTTTTTGCATTGCTTTTAGGTTTTCTTCACTATCTTCAGGATTTGAAAATTTTAGTTTATCCCATAGAGTATTATTGTCGTGAGCGGAAACATAATTTATAGCTTGATCTGGAGATTTAAAAAGAGAATTTCCGTTGCCTGTATAATAAGTACAGCCAACTACGCAGTATTGTATTGTTTCCTCCATATTTTCCATTCCGCTTGCAAAGCCTTTTTCGTCTTTAATAAATACACTTCCACGAACAGCATTTCTAATTGTATCGTTAAAGTGTCCTATATGAGGCATTTTGTTTGCGTTCTGCTGGTTTGCTTTTATATCATCCGGAAGCATAGTGCTTAAAATCCAGCCTTCGCCATACAGCATTATAGGTCTATCTAAAGTATTTAACTTTTCACGAACAGCATTCATTGTGGTCACATCGTGAAGTCCCATTAAGTCGAAGCGGAAACCGTCAAGATGATATTCCTTAGCCCAGAAATAAACAGAGTCTACAATAAACTTTCTCATCATGAGACGTTCTGAGGCTGTATCATTTGAGCAGCCGCTGCCATTTGATGCTTTTCCATCTTCAAAGAATCTAAAATAGTAGCCAGGGAAGATTCTTTGAAGGTTTTCAGTTTCAAGATTAAAAACATGATTATAAACTACATCCATGTTGACACATAAATTATTTTTGTGCAGGGTCTGAACTAAGAATTTAAGTTCATAAATTCTTGCTATTGGATCATATGGGTTAGTGGAGTAGCTTCCTTCAGGAGCATTATAGTTTTGAGGATCATAACCCCAATTATATTTTAGAGAATTTCTCTCATCGGTACTTACATAACTAAAATCATACATTGGCATAAGTTGTACATGGGTTACTCCTATTTCTAATATATGATTCAGTGCAGTGGATAGCCCTTTGCTTGATTTTGTATTTTCTTCTGCAAGTCCTAAAAACTTACCTTTATTTTTTATGCCGCTGTCAGGATGAATGGAAATATCCCTGATTGAAGTTTCATATATTATTGCTTCAGTAAAGTTTTCAATTCTAGGCGCTTGATGGTTTAAAAAGCCTTCAGGATTTGTGTCATTAAAATCTATAATTGCTCCCCTAAGACCGTTTATTCCAAGGGCTTTTGCATAAGGGTCTACGGCTTCTTTTGTCTCACCATATACTGTTACTTCATAGGTATAAAATAAGCCTTTTAGATTATCATAAATCTTTAGACTCCAAAGCCCATTGTCTTCTTTCATTGACAGCCTTACTGGATCTTCTTTTATTTCCGGATCGCAGTTTTTATAAAGCAGTAAATCTATTTTTTCAGCAGCTGGAGACCATACTCTGAAAGTTGTATTATCTTCACTATAGAAATTACCAAGCTCTATATCTGTAAAGTATCTCATATTGAAAGCTTCTGTATTAAATATTTCCCTGTAAATAGCTCTAACTGTTATATCTTTGAAAGTAATATAACAGTCATGTTTTATATTTATTTCAGTATTTAATTTTATAATTATAGAATTGTTGTTATTTTGAATTTCATTAATTTCAAGATATTTGTCTCCATTTTTGATTATTACTTCATTAGAAGACAGATTAACTTGTTCGTTTAAATATAATTTTATTTCGTTAAATTTAGTTACTGCTGCATTAAACATTATAAATAATCTCCTTTAATAAAAATGTGCAAACGTTATAACAAAAATTATAACTTATTATATTATTATATACAATGCAAAAGTTCTAGTCATTAATGATGCCACAAAAATCCATGTAAATAAGATATTTTGTGATATGATTAAAGTAATAACATTATTGAATTATATATAATAAGAGGAAAAGGCAAAGTTCTGCAATTTTAAAAAAACACTATAACAAATTATGGAATTATAGTATAATGTATTGTGAGGTATCTTATAAACAGGGGATGAGATTAAATGAACGATATAAGCATAGTTTTTAATGTAGAAAGCCCACAAGAAAAGAATACAAAAATTGTTATGTCTATTGATGAGAAACCAAAGGAAGGACTTGAATATAAATTTATAGTTGGCAGTGATGGAACATGGGAGACGTTGAAGGATTTTAGTGAGGGTGAAAGTGTGGAATGGCTTCCTAAAAAGGAGGGCAAATATACAATAATGGTACAAGCTAAGGAAAAAGACAGCAGCAAATCCTTTGATTATTTTGCTAAAGCTGATTATACAATTGGCGAAGAAGAAAAACTTATTAAAAATGTTTATTTAGATAAATCAAAACTAAAAATTGGAGATAAGCTTTATCTATCTGTAGAAACGAGTGTAGTACCTGTTGTATATAGATATTGGATAAAAGAAAAAGAAAATTGGAATTTAATTAAAGATTATAGTGCTGAAAATACTTTAGCATTAAGTGTCAGGGAAGCAGGAGAACAAGAAATTCTAGTAGAGTGTAAAACTCTTGAGTCTAAAAATAAATTTGATGATTTTGAAAAAGTTAAATTTGAAGTTGAGGGAATGAAAAAACTGGAAATAACAAATTTTGAATGTTTGATTTCAGATATGATTGTTAACAGTGAACTTATTTTTCAGGTAGAGGCAGATTATGAAGACAGCAGAATGGTTTTGTATAAATTTATAAAGTTTAATCCAGATGGAACTTCAGAATGTATTCAAGATTATTCTACTAAAAGAATGGTAAGTTTTTCTGAGAAGGTTTATGGGGATTATAAGCTTTTATGTCTTACAAAGGACATGTATTCCCCTAAGGAGTATGATGATAGAGCTGTAATAAATTACAAAGTAAAGCCTTATATGGATATTGTGATTCAAAGCTTTTCCAGTGATTTAAGTTCGCCACAGGTTTGTGAAAGTATAGTTACTCTAAAAGCAGTTGTAAGCGGCGGCAAAGAACTTTTATATAGATTTAAAATAGATGGAAACAACAGTGAGGATTCAGGTTATATAAGAAATAATACTTATGCCTGGAAGACAAAAAAACCAGGAGAATATAATATTGAGCTTTGGGTTAAGGATGTATCTTATGAAGGCACCTTTGAAGCAGCTTCAAGCTTAAATTTCAAAATAGATGAATACTGTAATGACCCTGTGGTAATTAATGAGGTAAGTTTAGATAGAAATAATAAGCTTTTGAAGAATGAGGTTGTAAAAGTTAAGGTTATTGCAAGCGGCGGAACAGAGCTTAGATACAGTTTTATTGAGAAAAAAGATGGAAAGCCTATAAATAAAATAGAATATGGCACCTGTAACTGGGTTAACTTTTCAGCAGAAGAAAAGGGGAATTACGAGGTTGAGGTCAGAGTAAAGGATAAGTATTCTAAAAGAGAGTATGACAGCCATTCCATAGTTCTTGTTGAAGTTTTTGATTACATGCCTGCTGTTATAGAGCATATACTTTCAAATGCGAAGGAGCACTATCTTGTTGGAGATACAATAGAGTATACTATAATAACACAAAACACTAAGAAAACTATGTTAAAGTATGTTCTTAGCATTAATGGTCAGAAGGTTGAAGAAACAGAATTTGTCAAAGAAAAAAAGTATAAGTTTACGCCTAAATGCAGCGGCAGCTATTTGATTGAGATATACGCAAAAAATCAGGACAGTGATAAAGAGTTTGATACTAAAAAAGATATAAGGATAAAGGTGCAAGATGCACTTCCTATTACTAATACAAAAATACAATGTGATAGAACTAAGGTTATAGTAAATGAAGGGGTAACCTTTACTGCAGATTGCAGCGGGGGAAAGGATGTACTTTATGAGTTCTACCTTATGAACAAGGGTGACTGGGAGCTAATGCAAAATTATAGTAAGAAGAACTATTACAGTTTTATGCCATTTTCAAAGGGAACTTATAGAATTCTGGTTCTAACAAGAAGCAGTTTAAAAAAATGGTCCTATGAAGATTATGATATGCTTGAATTTTTAGTGGAATAAGAAAGTAGACAAGCGTTTTATTTCCATTGAATTTAAATAAATTGTGGGGCATAATTAATATGGAGCAATATAAAAAGCAGAGATATTTGTAACTTATAATAATTATCTTTATAAGGAGTGCGGCGATTTTGAAAGTAGATAATAATGCGCAAAATAATGTGGAAAAATATATGCAAATGCAGCTTGTTACACAAATGCTTAAAAGTGCAGCAGGTGAGGACTCAAGTGCCTTTCAAATAGTAATGGAAAGCTTAACAAAAGCCATGCAAGATAATCCAAACGGATTAGGTTCTCTTGGGATTGATGAGAGTACTTTAAGCAGTTTAGGTTATGGAGGAGGGCAGCCTCTTCAAGATTTTGTACAAGACGTGCAGTATGGTGTTCATAATGATATTACTAGCAATAATATTTCCATTGATGAAGCAGCAGACAATGCATCAAAAAAGTATGGCGTAGATAAACAGCTTATAATGGCAGTTATAAAGCAGGAATCAAGCTTTAATCCTAATGCTAAGTCAGGAGCAGGAGCCATGGGACTTATGCAGTTAATGCCTGGAACAGCACGTTCAATGGGAGTGGACAATCCTTATGATGTACAGCAGAATGTAGACGGCGGTACAAAATATTTAAAAAATCTTTTAGATATGTATGGAAATTCAAAAGAGCTTGCTTTAGCTGCTTATAATGCAGGACCAGGAGCTGTAGCAAAGTATGATGGAATACCAAACTACAAGGAAACTCAAAATTATGTAAAAAAAGTAATGCAGTACTATTCAGGCAAATAAGTTACAACAGCCTTTTACGGGCTGTTGTTATTTTTTTAAGTAAGGATATAATATATAAGTAGATTGCGAGGTAATCTGCTTAATCAATAATTAATAATTAAAAATTAATAATTAGAATAAGTTTCGCAAGCGAAACTTTGAATTGATAATTAGATAGCATTAAGCTTTAAAGCGTTAGAGACTTAAGAAGAATAAGTTTTAAAATTAAAAATTATAGAATTGGTTAAAGTTATTATTCTGCGTTAGCAGTTTGACTTAATTCAAAGATAGAAGACAACAGAATGCTGCGCATTATATAAAACATAGAATAACTCTATAATTATCTAATTTGAATTATTGTGTACAACAAAATTTATAAGCTATCGCTTGATTTATATCCACCAATTATTAATTGTTAATTCTTAATTATAAAATCCCGATGAAATCGCAATTTTATTAAGGGAGGTATACTATGGAAAGATTAGATAAGATTTTGGCCAATTTAGGTTATGGAAGCAGGAAGGAAGTAAAAGCTCTTGTTAAAAAGGGAGAGGTTTTAATAGATGGCATGGCTGCAAAAGACAGTTCTATGCAGATAGATCCGGAAAAGAGTGAGATAATTGTATCAGGTGAAAAGCTGAATTATAGAAAGTACATATATTTACTGATGAATAAACCAGCAGGTGTAGTATCTGCTACCTTTGATAACTATGATGAGACTGTAATTGATCTAATAGACGATGAATACAGAGCCTTTGAACCTTTTCCAGTAGGAAGACTTGATAAGGATACAGTAGGGCTGCTTCTTATAACTAATGATGGGGAATTAAATCATAGACTAATAGCACCAAAATGGCACGTAGATAAGGTGTATTACGCTGAAATAGATAAAAAGGTTGATGAATCAGATATTAAGGCTTTTGAGAGTGGCATTGTTTTAGATGACGGCTATAAGTGTATGCCTGCAAAGCTTGAAATACTGCAGGCTGATCAAAATGGATCAGAAGTAGAGGTAACTATTCAGGAGGGTAAATTTCACCAGGTTAAGAGAATGTTTAATAGTGTAGATAAGAATGTGGTATTTTTAAAAAGAATCAGTTTTGGTCCTTTGCTTCTTCCGGAAAACTTAGAAGAAGGGCAATGTCGAGAATTGACAGAAAATGAAATAAGTATTTTAAAAAGTATTTAATCATACTATATTTGATAAGAAAACATTCAATTGTAAACGAAATATGAAGGAAAGTTATTCATTTAACAATTACTTTACAATTTTCTTTGCAAAAACTATTGTATTTTGTGTATAATTTTAATATAATAATTGTGCAAGGATAAATAAAAAGAATTAAATAGCCCCCTTTTTATTTATTAAAAACAGCCCCGCCCCAAGGGCTGTTTTACTTTTTTGGAAAATATAACTTTAAATAAAAAAATCTACAGTGTTTTCCAGATTTTTTTATTCATAACTGAACTTTGTTTCCATAACTTTAAATATTGTTGTAAATACGGAAGTCATCATCAAATAAAGTATTGCGGCGCCAAGAAGTATTTCCATAGGCTTGAAGGTTGTGCTCGATATTTGCTGTGCGGTTCTCATTAAATCTACCATGGCTATAGTGGATACTAAAGAAGTATCTTTTAACAATGCAATAAATTCATTAGTCAATGGAGGTATCATTCTTTTCATACTTTGAGGAAGTATTATAAGAAATACAGTTTTCCAAAATCCTAGTCCCATTGTATAAGCAGCTTCCCACTGGGCTTTTTCTATTGATTCTATTGAGCCTCTTATAACTTCAGCAATATAAGCTGCTATGTTTAGAGTTAATCCGATTACTGCAGCAGGAAAGGGATCAAGCTTTAAGCCAAACTGCGGAAGACCGTAGTATATAAGGAATAACTGAACTAATAGGGGAGTTCCCCTAAAGAGCCAGGTATATAAACTTCCAAAGGTGTTTAAAAATACGTTCCTGCTTATTTTAGCAAAAGCTATTAAAAGTGCTAAAGCAGTTCCAAGAACAATAGTGATAGCTGTAAGTTCTATAGTTGTTATACTTCCCTTTATTAATATGGGAAAGAATTTAATTATTGTATTAGTATCCAAAGTAATTCACCTCATTTATTTAGTTATATCCTCACCCAGCCATTTGTTTGAAAGCTTTGCCAAAGTTCCATCATTCTTCATATCTTCTAAGGCTTTGTTAAATTCATCTCTAAGCTGAGTATCTTCTTTTCTAAAACCAATTCCTGTGTCTTCCTTGCTTAGCTGTTCTTTAAGAATTCTAAATTCTGCACTTTTGTCTTTTATATAGTATCTTCCGACAAGTTCATCTACTACAACTGCATCAAGTCTTCCAATTGCCAAATCTTGAAGTGCTTCTGTATTTTTATCATATTTTTTAACCTGTTTTATGTTTCCTTCTATATCTTTTACAGCTGCTTCTGCTGTGCTGCCTAATTGCAGCCCCACAACCTTTCCTTTTAAATCTTCACGACTATTAATAGTTGTATTATCCTTTTTAACAACTATAATTTGTCCTCCAGCCATGTAAGGTCTTGAGAATGCTATCTCTTGTGCTCTTTCAGGAGTAATGCTTAAAGCAGAAAGAATAATATCAAATCTTTTTGACTTTAGTGATTGAATTACACCATTCCAATCTGTTGGCATAAACTCAAACTGTATATTTAATCTTTTTCCTAATTCAGTTGCTAAATCAATATCAAAACCTTTAAGGTTATTTGCTTCATCTCTGTATTCCATTGGAGGAAGGGTATCATCCATTCCTACAACTATTTTCCTTGATACATTCTTTGTATCTGTGGAAGTTTCTTTGGTTTTGCTGCAGCCTGCAGCTGTAAATAATACTGTAGAAGCTAATAATAGACTTCCTATAAATTTAAATTTTTTTATCATTTTTATTAAATCCCCCTTGTATTATAAGTTCATTACAATATTATTATAGTTTAGTATAGTAAAGTTGTAAAGTGTTAAATTGAAATAAAGATAATTTTTATGTAGAATAATTTTGGATAAAATGATAAAATGAAATAAGTAAACGTTATAATTAAGATGAGTACATGGAGTACCAGGAGGATAAAGGTATGGGAGAATATAGGTCAAAACTTGAAAATAAGGAAATGGATTTCCTTTGCGAAGCTATATTAAGTTTAGAGACTAGAGAAGATGTTTATAGATTTTTTGAAGATATTTGCACAATAAATGAGATAAAGGATTTGGAGCAGAGGCTTCAGGTAGCTAAAATGCTTAAGCAAAAAAGAACTTATCTTGACATTGCAAGTTCAACAGGAGCTAGTACAGCTACTATAAGCAGAGTAAATAGAGCTCTTAATTATGGAAGCGACGGATATAATGCTGTATTTGAAAGAATAAACTGGAAAGAAAAATAAATTACAGGCTGCCTTACTTTAGATAATATTTTAAAGTGAGGCAGTTTTTATTTGTTAAATATTCTTAAATGTTATATAAAGCAAAAAATATGATATAATTAAAGCTATGTAATAGGAACAAGTGTTTATTTTGGTTATTAGATAAAGGAGGAACACATGGATTTACAAAAGCTTTTAAATAAAGAACAATATGATGCAGCCACTACTATAAATGGACCGCTGCTTATACTGGCAGGAGCAGGCTCAGGAAAGACAAGAGTTTTAACTTATAGAATAGCTCATATGATAAATGATTTAGGAGTATATCCTTCTCAAATTCTTGCAATTACTTTTACTAATAAAGCAGCTCAGGAAATGAAGGAAAGGGTTAAGACCTTAGTTGGTGACGAAGTTAATAATATGTGGGTATCAACCTTTCACTCAAGCTGTGTAAGAATTTTAAGACGTGAAATAGATAAGATTGGATATAATAAAAACTTTGTTATATATGATACTTATGATCAAAAGACTCTAGTTAAACAGTGCATGAAGGAACTTAACATAAATGATAAGGATATAGATGAAAAAGAAATAATAAACAAAATAGGCAGTGCGAAAGACAAACTAATTACTCCAGAAGAATTTAAAAGAGAAAATCAATATAATTTCAGACTTAATAAAGTAGCCGATGCATATATTCTTTATCAAAAGAGGCTTAAGAGCAATAACGCCTTAGATTTTGATGATATTATATTTAAAACAGTTCAGCTTTTCAGCCAGCATAAAGACGTGCTTGAGTTTTATCAAAGAAAGTTTAAATATATTATGGTGGATGAGTATCAAGATACAAATATGACACAGTATGAGCTTGTAAGGCTTCTTTCAGCTGGACATAGGAACATCTGCGTTGTGGGAGATGATGATCAATGCATATACGAGTGGAGAGGAGCAAACATAAGAAATATCTTAGATTTTGAGAAGGATTATCCTGAAGCTAAGGTTATAAAGCTTGAGCAAAACTATAGATCAAAGGGTAATATATTAAACGCTGCCAACTCAGTAATAAAAAATAACTTTGAAAGAAAAGACAAGGTTCTTAGAACAACTAACGAAGATGGCGGAAAGATAAGAATCTACAGAGCTTTCTCAGATAATGATGAAGGTGACTTTGTAGTTTCTGAAATGAAGAGAATTATTAAAGAAGAGGGCAAAAGGTTTAGTGACTTTGCTGTGCTTTATAGGACAAATGCTCAGTCGCGTATATTTGAAGACAGTTTTATAAAATCAGATGTTCCATACAGGCTTATTGGCGGTCTTAAGTTCTATGACAGAAAAGAAATAAAAGATATTATGGCTTATTTAAAGCTTATAAATAATCCTTTAGATGATATAAGTCTTCAAAGAATAATAAATGTACCAAAGAGAAGTATAGGAGAAGCTACCGTTGCTAAAATTCAGGAGTTTGCAAATAATAATGAAGAGCCTCTTTACAGCACTTTATTAGATATAGATTATGTACCTGGGTTAACAGCAAGAACTATAACTTCTGTTAATAAGTTTACAAGTCTTGTTAACAGTTTTATGAGAAAAAGAGATGATATACCAGTTTCTGAGCTCATTGAAACAATTCTTGAGGATACCGGATACTTAAAAGAACTTAAAAACTCTAATGATATAGAAGATGAAAGCAGAATAGAAAACCTTAAGGAATTAGTATCTGCAGCAGTTGATTTTGAGCAGAATAATGAAGATACCTCCTTAGGAGCTTTTCTTGAAAAAGTTGTTCTGGTTTCTGATATAGATAATTTTGATCAAAATGCAGATTCAGTAGTTTTAATGACTCTTCATAGTGCTAAAGGACTTGAATTTCCAGTAGTATTTATGGTAGGGATGGAAAATGGGATATTCCCTGGGCAGTCTTCTTTAAATAATGAGGATGAAATGCAGGAGTCAAGAAGATTGTGCTATGTTGGAATTACTAGAGCAAAGGAAAAGCTTTATATGACCTCAGCGGAGATAAGAAGGGTTTTTGGAAGGACAGTAGCATATTCCCCATCAGACTTTTTAAATGAGATTCCAGTCTTTTTAAAGGAATATGTGGGAGGAAAGTCCTTCAGCCAAAGATTTAGCAGCCCTGCACCTAACAAAGGAAGTATGGAGAATATTTTTGGAAACAGCGGACCAAAATCTGTTGGCTCTGGAGCGCAAGCTTACAATATGAATAGTACACCGCAGCCAAAGCCTCAAGGTACCAGCGGAAAGCTTCTGACAGCAGAAGAAGCAACGTTGGGGAGAAAAGTAAAACATACTAAATTTGGAATTGGTACTATAGTAAGTGTTTCAAAAGACGGAAGCGACATAAGACTTACCATTGCCTTTAATACACAAGGAATTAAGAATTTTATGCTGGGACTTGCACCACTTGAAGTGATGTAGAAGGTACAATTAAAAATTAACAATTAATAATTAAGGAATGGAAATCACGTAAACGTGATTTCCTAATAATCTGGTTTAAAATAAGGTTTTGCTTGCAAAACTTCCTTTAATTATTCATTATTCATTATTAATTAATTAATTTGGAGGTTTTATTATGGATGATAGGGATACTAAAATTGCTAGAATTAAGGAGCTTATTGAAGAGCTGAATAAGCATGCCTATAATTATTATGTGCTTGATAATCCTTCTATTTCAGATAAGGAATACGACAAAAAGTATGATGAGCTTTTAAAGCTTGAGAAGGAAGTAGATTATACTCTTCCTTATTCGCCAACACAAAGGGTTGGGGATGTAGTTTTATCAGAGTTTCAGAAGTATACTCATAGAGCAAAACTTTGGAGTCTGGATAAGTCACAATCTTTAGAGGAACTTGCTGATTGGGTTAATAGAAATAAAAAATTTGTTTCCGAATATAATTCGACTCACGAGGATAAGCTGCCTGAGCTTACTTTTGTTGTTACAAAAAAATTTGATGGACTTACCCTTAATTGTACCTACGATGAAGAGGGAGTGCTTGTAAGAGCGGCTACAAGAGGTACAGGAACAGTTGGCGAGAATATTACAGCACAAGCAAAAACTATAAAGAGTCTTCCTCTAAAAATAGATAATGATTATCAATTTGAGATTCATGGCGAGGCTATTATGACTAAGAAAGCCTTTAATGAATATAATAAAAATGCTGAAGTACCTCTTAAAAACCTAAGAAATGGTGCAGCAGGTGCACTTAGAAATCTAAATATAAAGGAAACTGCAAGAAGAAATCTTTCAGCCTTTTTTTATGACATAGGATATACAGAAGGTGAACCCTTTGAAAATTACATAGATATGATGAATTTTATAAAAGAAAAGGGTTTTCCTGTAGATGAATACATTAAAGTATGCAAAACTATAGAAGAACTAGAAGCAGAAATAAATTATATAGAATCTATTAGAGAAGAATTAGATTATGACATAGATGGTGCTGTTATAGTTATTAATGATACTAGAACAAGAGAGCTTTTAGGGTATACAGTTAAGTTTCCAAGATGGGCAATTGCTTTTAAGTTTGAAGCTCAGGAAGCGACTACTAAGCTTTTAGAGGTAGAGTGGAATGTAGGCAGAAGTGGAAGAGTTACTCCTACTGCACTTCTTGAGCCTGTTGAACTTGCTGGAGCTACTGTAAAGAGAGCAACCCTAAATAACATGGATGATATAGCTAGAAAAGGTGTTAAAATCGGCTGTGAGGTTTTTGTTAGAAGATCAAATGACGTTATTCCTGAAATAATGGGTGTTGTTGAGGAGACTGCAAAAGATGGCATTGAGATAGAAGCACCAAAGCACTGCCCAGCTTGTGGAAGTGAACTTATTCAGGAAGGTGTTCACTACTTTTGTGAAAATACTTTATCCTGCATGCCTCAAATGGTTAAGAGCATTGTTCATTTTGGAAGCCGTGAAGCCATGAATATCGAAGGTTTCAGCGAGAAAACTGCAGAGCAGCTTTTTGAAAAGCTTGATATTAAGTCTATTGCAGATTTATATAGATTAAAAAAGGAAGATTTATTAACTCTTGAAAAGTTTGGAGATAAAAAAGCTCAAAACTTATTAGATGCTATAGAAAAAAGCAAGGAATGTGATTTGCCATCATTTATATTCGCGCTTGGAATACCAAATATAGGTAAGAAAACAGCCACAGACCTCTCAAAAAATTTTAAAAGCTTGGAAGCTATACAAAAAGCAGCATTTGAAGAACTTATTTCTATACAGGATATTGGAGATATTGTAGCAGAAAGCGTATTAGAATTTTTTAAAGAGGAGAAAATAATAAATAGTATCAATGAATTATTAGCTTTAGGAGTTAATCCTTATTTTGAGGAAACAAAAGTTACTCTAAATCCATTTATGGCCAAAACAGTAGTAGTAACAGGAAGCCTTGAGGGTTACAGCAGAACTGAAATAAAGGATAAACTCGAGTCGCTTGGGGCTAAGGTATCAGGAAGTGTAAGCAAGAAAACAGATTATGTAGTTGTAGGAAAAGAACCCGGATCCAAATATGAAAAGGCTGTAGAGCTTGGATTGAAGATACTTACAGAAGAAGAGTTTAATTCCATGTTGTAAAATATTTGTAAATACATGATAAATGACTTTACAATTGCAGCATTTTGGATTATTATACTGTATGGAAAAAGGTTTGTCCTAACAATGTAATGGAGGAGAGAACATGAGAAAAACCATAAATGCACTTGGGTGGTTAAGTGTTGCACTTACGATAGCGGCATTAGTTTCAACTATGCTTTCAACCTATCACTTTGTGTACATAAAATATTTTTATGGATATTATACACTTCAAATGTGCTTGTTTTTCACAATGCTTATTTGGGGTATAAAGATGTTTTACTTAAAATCTTCCTTTAAGGACTTGATTTATACAGCTATATGTTTTTTGATGGCTTTTGGTTCAATGTTTTTTAGACTAATGAAGGTTAACTAAATAAGTTTATAAAATACATCAATTACAAGATTGATGTATTTTTTTGTGCTTTTATAGCCTAAAAAGTTTATTTTGTGGTAGAATATTAAATATTGATAACATGGGAAGAGGTGGAAATATGTCAGTAACAAAAAAAGATGTAGAACATGTAGCAGAATTAGCCAGACTTAGCTTTACTGAAGATGAAAAGGAAGCCTTAATACAGGATTTAAATAATGTTTTAGGGTATATAGAAAAACTAAATGAACTTGATACAGAAAATGTAGATATCATAGTAAATCCATATTATATTGAGAACAGATTAAGAGAAGATGTGGTTAAGCCCTCTATGGAACTTAATGCTGTACTTTCCAATGCTCCTGACAAGCTTGAAGAGTATTTCTTAGTTCCTAAGGTTATTGAATAGATTATTTAGTTGGGAAGGAAGGTTAAACATGGAATTACATAAGTTAAAAGCTCATGAGTTAAAAGAGCTTATAAATAAAAAGGAAGTAAAAGTACAAGAAATTACTAATTCTTTTTTGAATAGAATAGATAATGTAGATGATAAAGTAGGAGCCTATTTATATGTTGCTAAAGAAGAGGCTCAAAGCAAGGCGAAGGAAATAGATGATAAAATAAGCCGTGGAGAAAGTATAGGGGCACTTGGCGGAGTTCCTATAGCTATAAAAGATAATATAAGTGTTAAAGGAATGCAAAATACATGTGCTTCTAAAATATTAGAAAGGTATGTTGCGCCTTATGATGCGCATATTGTTGAAAAGTTAAAAAAAGAAGATGCAGTTATACTTGGCAAACTTAATATGGATGAGTTTGCTATGGGATCTTCCAATGAAAACAGTGCATATAAATTAGTGAGAAATCCATGGGATTTAGATAGAGTTCCAGGTGGTTCCTCAGGAGGTGCAGCAGCTTCTGTTGCTTCCTTTGAAGCACCGCTTTCACTAGGTTCAGAAACAGGCGGTTCTGTAAGACAGCCAGCATCACTTTGCGGAGTAGTTGGTTTAAAGCCAACTTATGGAAGAATATCAAGATATGGTTTGGTTGCCTTTGGCTCAACTCTTGACCAGGTAGGTCCTTTCGGAAGGGACGTTGAGGACTGCGCGCTAATAACTCAGCATATTTCCGGTTTTGATCATAGAGATTCTACAACAGCTGATGTTGCAGTCCAGGATTATACAAAAAGTTTAACAAAGGATATTAGAGGAAAAAGAATCGGTATACCAAAGGAATTCTTTGGTGAGGGCTTAAATGATGATGTAAGAAAATCTGTAGAAGAAGCTATAAGAGTTCTTAAAGATAATGGTGCAATTATTGAAGAATGTTCACTGCCTCTTTCAGAATACGCTTTAGCAGTATATTATATAATTGCAAGTGCTGAAGCTTCATCAAACCTCTCCAGATTTGATGGAATAAGGTATGGACATAGAACAAAAGAGTTTAATGATGCAGTTGATATATATTATAAATCAAGAAATGAAGGCTTTGGAAAAGAAGTTAAAAGAAGAATAATGCTTGGAACCTATGCTCTTTCAGCAGGTTACTACGATGCGTATTATAAGAAAGCTTTAAAGGTTAGAAACTTAATTAAGCAGGACTTCCAAAGAGTATTTAAGGAATTTGATGCAGTAGTTTCTCCAACTACACCAACACCTGCGTTTAAAATAGGAGAAAAGGTTGATGACGTGCTTTCTATGTACTTATCCGATATATATACTGTTCCAGTAAATATTGCAGGAATACCAGCGATTTCAGTGCCTTGCGGAAAGGTTAACGGACTTCCAGTAGGTCTTCAGCTTATGGGAGACTACTTTAGAGAAGATTTACTGTTTAATCTTGCTTACAGCTATGAACAGTCTACAGACTGGCACAAAGAAGTACCAAATATTTAAGAAGTTGAAGTTAAAGAGGTGAAAAACAATATGAATTACGAATCAGTAATAGGTTTAGAGGTTCATGCTGAGCTTTCTACAAAAACTAAAATTTATTGCGGATGTACTACTGAGTTCGGCGGCCAGCCAAATACTCATGTATGCCCGATATGTATGGGCCTTCCAGGTTCACTGCCTCAGCTTAATAAAAGTGTAGTGGAGTATGGAGTGAAAGCAGGACTTGCACTTAACTGTAAAATACATAATATAAGCAGAATGGATAGAAAGAATTATTTTTATCCTGATAATCCTAAAAATTATCAAATAACACAGGATGAGCTTCCTTTGTGTTATGATGGATTTATAGAGATAGAACTTGAAAATGGTGAAAAAAAGAAAATCGGAATTGAAAGAATACATATAGAGGAGGATGCAGGAAAACTTCTTCATACTGCAGCCGGAACTTTAGTTGATTATAACAGAGCAGGAGTTCCTCTTATTGAAATTGTTTCAAGACCTGATATTAGAACTCCGGAAGAAGCAACACTATATCTTCAAAAGCTTAAGAGCATACTAAGCTCTATCGGAGTATCCGATGTTAAGATGGAAGAAGGCTCACTAAGATGTGATGGAAACATATCTATAAGACCTGAAGGAAGCACAGAATTTGGAGTAAAATCAGAAATTAAAAACATGAATTCCTTTAAAGCCTTAGAAAAAGCCTTGAATTATGAATATGACAGACAGATAAAAGCGGTAGAAAATGGAGAAAAGCTTTTTATAGAGACAAGAAGATGGGATGAGACTAAGTCTGAAACTGTAGTTATGAGAAACAAAGAGCAGGCTAATGACTACAGATATTTCCCTGAAGGCGACCTTGTAACTCTTAATGTCAGCAATGAATGGATAGAAGAAATAAGAAGTAGTATACCAGAGCTTCCTTATGAAAAGGCTGAAAGATTTGTTAAAGAATACGAAATTCCTAAGTATGACGCTGGAGTTTTAACTCTTTCAATGGCAATGGCAGACTTCTTTGAAGCATCAGCAAAAGAGAGCAATGATCCTAAAGCGGCATCTAACTGGCTTATGGGTGATATTTCAAGACTTATGAACGAGAAAAACATGGAAGCTTATGAGCTTAAGTTTAAGCCAAGTGATTTAGCAGAGCTTATTAAGCTTATAAATGCAGGTACAATCTCAAATAATATAGGTAAAAAAGTTATTGAAGAAATGTTTGAAAGCGGTAAAAATCCTAAGGTTATTGTTGAAGAAAAGGGACTTGTTCAAAACAATGATGAAGGTGCAATACGTGATGCAGTCGTAAAGGTTATTGAGGCAAATCCTAAGGCTGTTGAAGATTTTAAGAGTGGAAAGACTAGAATTGCTGGTTTCCTTGTAGGAATAGTTATGAAGGAAACTAGAGGAAAGGCTAATCCACAAATTGCAAATAAATTAGTAACTGAAGAACTAAATAAGTTTTTATAAATTTTAAAAGGATGCATTAAGCATCCTTTTAAAATTTTATTCTATAATGTCAGCTTCACAGCCAGGTGCAGTTTCTCCTTTAGGTACAATCCTTGAACTATTATAAATAGTTTCTATAAGTTTTTCCATAAGATAATTTTTATATCTTAGCTGTCCAAAGATTTGATTGAGTATTATAAACCCCCAAACAAGAACAAATATTACTGTAATCATTGTGAGAAGTCCTAAAATTTCCAAAGTTAAAAGCATTATGTAAGCCTCCTATAATGACTTATTAGATATAAAATAATTATATCATAAATTTGGCAATTTCAATAAAATTTATTAATATAATGTATATATAATGCACTAAAGTTCTTACATTAACGTTGTCACAAAATATCAAATCTTCAAGGATTTTGGGGACATCGTTAATGTATTAGAACTTTTGCATTGTATGTACTCACTTGAGAAATTGACATGGAGGAGGGAATGTGTACACTACTAGATTCCGTTTACTATAAACTCAGAAAGGAAGAAATAGAAAAAGCAAGTACTAGATTTAAGAGGATAAAAACGGATACTATATTGCAAAATTTATCAAAACTTTGTTGGAAGTTTAATATACAGTACGAAATAATAATAAAGACAAGAGATATTCTAGTTATAAGGCTTACTAGTGAAAGGGAAACAGTAGTGCTAAAATACCATAATTGCTGCATGGTTTCAAAGGAAGAAATAGATATTTTTATGAGTGAAATTGATAATAGAAAAGCTCATAGGGGTATTTATATAACCACAGGGAATTTTGAAACAAAAGAGAAGCAAAGCTTTAAAAACTTATTTTTAAAAAGAGATATTATCCTAGAGGATTGCCTAAGTTTTATTAAAGGGCAATTAGGCTTAAGAGGAAAAACGATGCAAAGCTTTAAAACAAGCAGATTAAATTTATTAAAATATCTTCCAAGGTAATTGAAACTTGATTAAATTACTGTATTTTGACAATAATTTATAAAAGGAAAATAATTATTACCTGATGTTGGGAGATTAATCTATGAAAAAGTTTATTTCATTTATCATGATTTTCTTCATGTTGTCAGCAGGAGGCTGCGTTGAGAAAAAAACTGAAATAAAGGTTTATGATAGTAGAACTGATAAATATATTGTATATAATATGGGAAAGCTGCCCGATGATTTAGTTATGCTTAAGGATAGCAAGATAAGAGATAAGGATTTGCTTGTTTCGTTATTTGAAGGTTTAATCAAAGTAGATGAATTCGGAAATATTACTCCGGGAATAGCAGAAAAATGGGATATAGGAAAAGATAACATAACCTATACCTTTAAACTTAGAGAAAATGCTAAATGGAGTGATGGTAAAGCTATAACTGCACAGGATTTTGTGGATTTTTATAAAGGAATCTTAAGCCCAAAGCAGGACAATGTTTATGCTTACCAGTTATACTATGTTTTCGGTGCTGAGGAGTTTAGAAAAAGTAAAAAAGGCTTCAATGGAGTAGCCATTAGAGCTGTAGATGATAAAACTTTAGAATTCAGACTCAATTCTCCGGTAAGCTATTTTTTAGAGGTATTAAGTCAGCCTATTTATTCATTGAGAAAAATAAATACCAGTCTTAAAACATGGAAAAATAACTATAAGGATATTGTATATTCCGGACCTTTTGTAATTACTGATGTATCGGAAACCGGTGAAGTAACGATGGAAAAGAATAAGTTTTATTATGACAAGGATGAAGTTAAAGCTGATAAACTTTATATTACCTCAGCAACAGAAAGTGAAAAGGCTTTAGCGGAATTTGTAAATAACAAAATTAACCTGTTTATTAATCCTCCAATTAGTGAGAGTGCAAGCCTGGTAGCAGATGGAAAGGCTGAAGCAATACCTATAGAGAGCGGTTCGAGTATTAATTTTAATCTTAAAAAATCAGGCATCACAAATGATGTTAATTTTAGAAAAGCGATAAGTTCGGCTATAAGCAGACAAAATTTAGTGCAGGATGATTTGAATTATGTTGCCAGAAGCGCTTCTGCATACGTTCCTTATGATGAGGAAGATAAAGCTCAAAATAAGCAGGAAAAGCATCTTCTTAAAGAAGAAGCAGATATAGCTGGGGCACAAAAGCTTTTAGAAGAAAGCAAGTATGACAAGAAAGAGAAAATTAAACTGATTTATTTAGATAACAATGAAAATAAAAGGCTATGTGAAGCATTATATAAAGAAATAAAAGATAATCTTAATATAAGCATTGATTATAAAGGGTACAATGAGGTAGAGCTTAAAGAGACTATAAAAAAGGGAGATTATCACATGATGATAATAAACTATGCCTCCTTATACGATGATCCATTGTCTCTTTTAGAAGCTTGGTCTGAAAGCTCAGATTTAAATTTATTTGGCTATAACAATAGTGAATATAATAAAATGATCTATGAAGCAAAGTACGAGAAAGATAAAACAAAAAGGTTAAGCTTGCTTCAAAACAGCGAAAAAATTCTTATAAATGATATGCCTACTATACCCCTATACTTTCATAATATTCTTTTATGTAAAAATCCTAATATTAAGGATGTGTACGTTACTAAAGAAGGCAATATACGGCTTGATAGAGCTTATGTAGATACAATGCAATAAAGTTCTTACATTAATTTTGTCATAAAATATCCAGCCTTCAAGGATTTTTAGGACACAATTAATGTATTAGAACTTTTGCATTGTATTTAGAAAAGTAAAAAAAGGACTCCCTAAGTGAGTTGGGAGTCCTTTTTTTCATTTTTTGAACTGAAGTAAATACAGTTGTTTAGTAAATTTGTAAGCGTTGTTGGCTCTTTGATATAGTTTAAATTACACTTTCCGTTAATAGAGTAAGCACAGTTTTCTGAACAATTGATGTTAGTCATAGTGTATCACTCCAGGCTTTAGTGTATTTAGTACTTATAGTTTACTCAGAGAAATTTATTTTATGATAGAAGAAAGCTAGTAGATAATTGTTTAAACTGCATTAATCTGTTACTTAAAATATATTATTCCTCTGAATCTTCAATCTCATGTTCAGTAAGTGTTTTATTGAGATAGATTATAAGGAAGAATATAAACATGTTTTTTGTACTGTCAAAACTAGGTTTGCTTTGAGAAAAAATTTCCTTCTTTTTATTATAGGTTATATTTTTTATAAAAACAGGAGCAAGCTCTATAGCTTCAGGAGTAGGTAAAGTTGCCATTCTAAAGGTTTGCTCATCCAATAAATCTTCGGATTTCGAGGTGAAATTTTTATACCTTTCTACATCATCTAAATCAGGACTTGGAGGCCAGCTTAGTATTATGCCTGAATCAATTATTTGACGTCTGAAAATATCAACTGCTACCATATTGCTGTCTTTATTTTTACCAAAAATCTTTCTTTGGTTTAATATACATAACAGATATGAAATTATTTCAAAAGAATTGTATTCAAGCTCCTTTTTTTCGCTAGGCTTTATATAAATTCCACGCTCTGGTTCGTAAAGTTCTATGAACTTATTATAGTTTTTAAAAGCCTTATCCTTAAACTTAATTATTCCTGTACTGTTATAAAATAAGATACAGTTTAAAAATAATAAATTATTATGCTCAATTTTAGATTCCTCGTTGATTTCTAATTCACATATATCATCTTCGGCAATATACTCCATTAAATCAAGGAGAATAAGCTTAGCCTTATCAAGTTTTGAATAGCTGTATAAAAGATTAAAAGCAAAGCAAAGCTTTAGGATTTCCTCGGTAGAACATCTATAAAGTTCGTCTCTATACTCAAGGAACATGCTTAAAATATCCATGGCAAAGCTTTTGTACTCTACGCCGCATTTATCTTCATCATATAAAGAATATTTGTAATAAGCGGCCATAAGCAGAGCTTGATCAGAGTATTTGAATTTTTTGTTTTTTTCCTCAAATTTAATGTCTCTTGTAAGTTCCGGTGTAGTATTTTTTTTGTCTACAAAGACACCTTCTATGTTTCTAAAATTAGCTGCGAAATACTCAAGCTGTTTTCTTGCAATTATCAAATAAAGAGTGCTTAGTGAATATTTTTTATTGTCTATGTCTTTGAATTTTTTGTAGTAGTCTATAAGTTCCAAAAGGCTTAGTGTCATGAATGCATTGCCTTCAATAATTATATCTTTTTTTAAGGCGTCTTCATCAAAGCTTAAGCCTCCTCCTATGTTTATAAGTTTTGCATTTCCTTTTTTATAGATACAATAAAGTGGAGAAAATGATTTAATTATGTTAATATCAAAATTAGGTAAGTTCTTTGCTTTTAATTCACTTGTTGGGATAGTTATTCCGCATTTTGAATTTAGAACAAGGTACTTTACGGATTCTTTTGCAAGGAAAAATAATTGATTTTCGATTGTTTCACTATTTAAAGAATTCATTCTTAAAAAAGGACCTATATACTTCAAATTTTACACCACCATAAATTAATCCTTATATAAATAATATGAATAATAGTGTTAAATAGTGCTTGTTCACTTTTAAAAATTGGAGGAGATTTTTTAATGAAGGTTGGAAAACTTAACTGGGATGATTTAAATGAGCTTATAAAAGAGAATAAAAGCGTAAATAGAGATGATGTAAGAGTGAAAAACGGAGTAGGTGAAGACTGCAGCGTTATAGAATATGGGGATTATGAATGCGTCGTATCAACAGATCCTATAACCGGAGCTGAAAGTAATATCGGCAGGCTTGCCGTACATATAAATTGTAATGATATTGCTTCTTGTGGAGTTGAGCCGGTGGGAATTTTAGTAACGATATTAGCGCCGGAGCATACAACTATGGAAGAACTTAAGAATGTTATGAAGGAAATAGATGAAGAGACTAAGAAACTTAATGTGGAAATACTGGGAGGACATACTGAAATAACAAAAGCTGTTAACAAGCTTATAGTTTCCTGTACGGCTATAGGAAAAGGGAAAAAAGGCAGTGCTGTTGCAACTTCCGGAGCAAAGATAGGAGATGACATTGTAGTAACTAAAAGTCTTGCAATGGAGGGGACTTCTATAGCTGTTAACGATCATTATGAACAAATAAAAGAAGTTTTATCAGAGACAGAAGTAACTGAAGCTAAAGCATATGTAGACAGTATAAGTGTGGCTTTGGAAGGAAGATTAGCAGGGGAATTTGGAGTCAACTCTATGCATGACATTACTGAAGGGGGAGTGCTTGGGGCGCTTTGGGAGATGGCAGAGGCGAGCAAAGTCGGCTTTAAAGTATATGAGGATAAAATGCCAATCTCAAGTGTTACAAGAAAAGTATGCAGCAAATTAGATTTAGATCCATTAAGATTTATATCCTCAGGAAGTATGCTTATAACAACTAAGAATGGAGAAGAACTTGTTAAACTTTTACAGCAAAAAGGTATTAATGCATCTGTAATAGGCAATATTACTAAAAGTAAAGGCGTTTTAATTAAAAATAATATAGAATACGAAGTAGAACCGCCTGAAAGGGATGAATTATTTACCATTGAGGAAAAAATTAATAAATTGTGATATTATATTATATATAAATCAATAAGGGAAGCTATGAATGCAGGAGGTTAATTAAAATGGGCAGAATAGATGGAAGAAAAAATGATCAATTAAGGCCTGTAAAAATAACAAGGCATTATATAAAACATGCAGAGGGATCTGTGCTAATAGAAGTCGGTGATACAAAGGTTATATGTACTGCGTCAATTGAAGATAAGGTACCTCCATTTTTAAAAGGCAGTGGAGAAGGATGGATTACCTGTGAGTACAATATGCTGCCAAGAGCCACCCAAGTAAGAAAGCCAAGAGATATATCAAGGCTTAAAATTGATGGAAGAACTATGGAGATACAAAGACTTATAGGAAGAGCTCTGCGTTCGGCCGTTGATTTAAAAGCTATTGGCGAAAAAACTATATGGATTGACTGCGATGTAATACAAGCAGATGGAGGAACAAGAACTTCTTCTATTACTGGTGCTTTTGTTGCGCTTGTAGATGCAGTTAATAAGCTTCATAGGCAAAGTCCTTTTGAAGTCTACCCTGTACGTAGTTTTGTAAGTGCAGTAAGTGTAGGAATTATAAAAGATACTAAAGTATTAGATTTATGCTATTTGGAAGATTCAACAGCAAAGGTTGATATGAATATAGTTATGACCGATGAAGGCGAATACATTGAGGTTCAAGGAACTGGAGAAGAAAGTCCATTTTCAAGAAAAGACCTTGATGAACTTTTAGCGCTTGGAGAAAAAGGAACAAAGCATATGATTCAAATACAAAAGGATGCGCTTAAGACTGATTGTTTATGGATAGGAACGGGAGCTGGAAAATGAAGAAACTAATAATCGCAAGCAATAATTTACATAAGATAGATGAAATTAAGGCTATACTTAAAGAATTTCCTTTTGAAGTAGTTTCACTTAAGGAAGCAGGAATTAACATTGATGTAGAGGAAGATGGAACTACATTTATGGAAAATGCCTTTAAAAAGGCTTATGAGATTTTTAAAATAGCAAAAGATGCAATGGTGCTTTCAGATGATTCAGGGCTTATGGTAGAAGCTTTAGACGGAGCGCCGGGAGTTTATTCAGCAAGATTTGCGGGAGAGCATGGAAATGATAAGAAAAACAATGAGAAGCTTTTGCAGCGCCTTGAAGGCAAGAAGCTTGAAGATAGAAAAGCTAAATTTGTAAGTGCTATAGTACTTATAATGGATAAGGACAGGACTATAAAGGTTCAGGGAGAAATAGAGGGCTATATAAAAGAAAGTGAAACAGGCAGCGGAGGATTTGGGTATGATCCTTTATTTTTGGTGCCTGAATATAATAAGACCTTTGGAGAATTAAGCAGCGAAGAGAAAAATAAAATCAGCCATAGAGCTAGAGCATTAGAAGAACTAAAATATGAATTAAGAAAGATAATGCAGCAAAAGGAGGTTAAAGGTATAAATGACCTTTAACGAGCAATTAGCGAGCGTGAGCGAGTAATCTTTAATTGCTCAGTACTTTCGACTAAAAGGAGAAATAATTAATGCAGATAGCTGTAATTAGTGACACACACAGACATTCATATAGTATAAATAAAGCTGCAAGTATAATTCAAGGAATGGATATGGTTATTCATTTAGGGGATAATGTAGAAGACGTAGATGTTTTAAAAGAAAAATTCAAAGGAAACATCATAAATGTGAGGGGTAATTGTGACTTTACAAGTTTTGTCCCTAGGGAAAGACTTGAAGAAATAGAAGGCAAAAAGATTTTTATGACTCATGGAGACAAGTATAATGTAAAATATGATCTTTTAAGATTAAAATACAGAGCAAAAGAAGTTAGTGCAGATATAGTACTATTTGGACATACGCATCAATCTTTGGAGTTATATGAAGAGGGAATATGGTTTATAAACCCCGGCAGTGCTGCACTGCCAAGAGATTCATTTAAGAGTATAGCTGTACTTGAAATCGAAAATAATAGGGTTCAAGTTATGCTTAAAGGGATTGAATAAAAAAAATTAAAATTAGGTATTGACGAATTAAAATATATCGTGTAGAATAATCTATGTCGTCGGGAGTTCGGAAAGAACTTCCTGGGCATCGGGGTGTGGCGCAGATGGGAGCGCGCGTGCTTTGGGAGCATGAGGTCGCAGGTTCAATCCCTGTCACCCCGACCATCAATATGCGGGTGTAGTTCAATGGTAGAATCCCAGCCTTCCAAGCTGGTCGTGTGGGTTCGATTCCCATCACCCGCTCCAAATGTGCGGCTTTAGCTCAGTTGGATAGAGCAATTGCCTTCTAAGCAATGGGCCAGGGGTTCGAATCCCTTAAGTCGCACCAATTTAATTTAATATGCACCATTAGCTCAGTTGGTAGAGCAACTGACTCTTAATCAGTGGGTCCCGGGTTCGAATCCCTGATGGTGCACCATATGGTGGACGTAGTTCAATTGGCAGAGCACCGGATTGTGGTTCCGGCTGTTGTGGGTTCGAGTCCCATCGTCCACCCCATAAAAATATTGGGATGTTGCCAAGCGGTAAGGCACCAGACTTTGACTCTGGTATTCGTAGGTTCGAATCCTGCCATCCCAGCCAATAGTGGTTCACTAGCTCAGTCGGTAGAGCACATGACTTTTAATCATGGTGTCCGGGGTTCGATTCCCCGGTGAGCCACCAAAATTATAATAAAGATATGCAGATGTGGCGGAATTGGCAGACGCACTAGACTTAGGATCTAGCGCCATCGGCGTGCAGGTTCAACTCCTGTCATCTGCACCAATCTGCGGAAGTGACTCAATGGTAGAGTGTCACCTTGCCAAGGTGAAGGTTGCGGGTTCGAATCCCGTCTTCCGCTCCAAATATGCGGGTGTAGTTCAATGGTAGAATCCCAGCCTTCCAAGCTGGTCGTGTGGGTTCGATTCCCATCACCCGCTCCATAGTTTAAGCCCAAAATCATTTGATTTTGGGCTAATAATTTATGTGCACCCATAGCTCAGCTGGATAGAGTGGTGGACTTCGAATCCAACGGTCGCAGGTTCGACTCCTGTTGGGTGCACCAAATACGTTTATAAGCCTAGGTTTAAGAATAATTAAACCTAGGCGTTTTTATTTATTCCCACATTCCATTGTTGCAGTTACTCTGTAGTACTCATTACCGTTTTTGGTGTAGTTTGTTTTAACTGCCATCATATCACCTTCTCTAAGCTATACTGCAAAAGCTCTTTTGGAATTTCAAAATATGAGCTTAACTGATCTATGCTTAAATTTTCTAGATAACACTGCTCAAAATTATCTACATCTAAAAGTAAAAGTGAAGCAAAGTAGTTTGCCTGGTATTCAAGCTTACCCTTATTAACTTTGGAGCTGTAGTAATATTCACAGGATATTGTGTGAAGGAGAATATGACCAAGCTCATGGCAAAGAATATGTTTTTTTGTAGCTTCATCAATATCGTAGGAAAGGTATATATAGTAATTCTCAAAAGGATCTTTATAAAGCCTTGCTTTTACATCAGGATTTACAAAATTTTTTCTTATAATAGTTACTTCAAGATAATCTAAGAGCTCATAGATATCTCTTGTGCCGTAAGTTTCTATTAAACCTGTTACTATATCTTTTATCCACTGCATAATAACACCGCCATTTGTTTTTAAGTTATTTGTTTTTCTTTCTAAGCTTCTCCAGTGAAAGCCTCATGGCAAACAGCATATCATTTGCTATTTCTATTATCTCTTCATCTGACATGTTCTCTAAGTCATACCCCCCGTATGCTGCAAGAACTGGCTGAGATAATATAAACTTTAAGGCATCTTCTGCCTCCTCAAAATCCTCTAAAATCTCAATATCTTTAAGTTTAGTATCAATAAAGTCCGTATTATAGCTTGCAGGCTCATTTCGTACTTCGGATACTCGTTCAGAGCTATCTGACTCCTTTGATTTTGTGTCGAGCACTGAGGTGTATTTAACAAAAGTGCTGCTGCCTGATTTGTAATTTACTAAGATACTTTTACTTAAATCTAAGCTAACCTTATCTATCTTCCAAAAGTCTAATGTAATTGAAAAAGCTTCCCCGTGAAAGCCTTCAAAATGTACTAGCCCATTAAAATCCGGAGACCATTGAACGCTTAAAAAAAGAATATTGGATAATTCAAATAGTTCAAGATTAGTTAAGGGCAGCATCTTTTCATATTTTGAGAGCAGATGCTCACAGTAAGACTTTATTTCAGCATCAACCTTACTATCGTAGGACTGAACATAAACAAGATAAGTTTGTAGTCCATATGGAAATTTTACTGGATGCTCCTGAAGATATTTAACTGATGCAATGCTTATAGAATGATAAGCTTCTGTTTCATTTCTAAAAGGTAGAAGTCCCATCAAATAATCACTGGACACATTGAAGTAATTTGTTACTTTAATAATTGTTTCAACACTAAGTTCGCGTTCTTCTCTTTCAAGCATTCCAACAGCAGAGGCACTCCTGAATCCTAGTATTTCTGCAAGCTGCTGCTGGGTTAGCCCTTTCTCAATTCGTAAAGACTTTAGAATTTCACCATACATGGTAATCACCTCTAAAATAATTTTAGCACAGTGTGTGCTAAAATTAAATAGAAAATTGAAAAAATAAAAGAAAAACACATATAGTGCTTGTAAAAATTTGCTTAATGCTAAAATTTGGCACATAGAGTAGTGCTTTTCAATTAGGATTAAGGCACATTATGTGCTATTATAAGCACATGGAAATAAAAAGCACATTTTGTGACGAGAGGAGGGTGGAAAATGAGAGCATCAGCAGTGAGGTTTTTACGCCTAAAGGCAGAAATAGAAGTGGATAAAGCTGTACAAGCCTTTAGTATTAGTAAAAGTATGTTTTACAAAATTGAATTAGGATATAGATTTCCTAGTGCTAAGGTGATTTGTAAGATGAGTGAGCTATATGGATGTACAACAGATGAAATCTATAAAGCCTTAGGTGTAAGAAAGAATACAGCTAAAAATTTAAACTAATGGGGAAGTTTTATGGACGCAAACATTAAAGAAGCTATTAAGCAGGCAATTTAAAGGTGGCACAAGCAGAAATATGCCTACACAAAAGGCAGCTGATATGGGGCTGTTCTTTGTGAAGGAGACTTCCATAACCAATCCAGATGGATATATTAGGATAACTAAGACTACAAAGGTAACAGGGAAAGGGCAGATTTATTTTATTAATAAGTTTCAAGATGGATTGCTTTCTTAAAGAAAGGAGGAACAAGTTGAATATAAGAATACTGCAGGAATTTCTGAAAAAATGCAGATTATACAACAAAGAGCCCACATGGGAAGGACTTAGAAAATTTAGAAGTTATATAAAAAAAGAGCTGCCTAAGCAGCCAAAATAAAAAACTCAATTTTATTATACAGGGAAACAATGAAGAGGACAAGTTGTGATGTTTCCTGTAGTAAAAATAGACATAGTACAAAGGGCGAAACAATTAATAATTGTTTCGTACTACAGCGCACTACAAAGGGCAAAACAATTGATAATTGTTTTGTACTTCAGAGCACTACAAAGGGGGAAAATTAAATGATAAATCTTACATTAACCATAACAGCTGCACCAGAGCTGCTGGCAGCAATGACAAACTTCACAAGTGCTATAACATCAGCAAAGGTAGTTGCAATTCCAGAATACAATTCAGAATTTACAGCTAATAAGGCTTCAATAGAGCAGACTGCTGTTTCATACAATCAGCCAGCGACTACTCAAGGAGCTTCTGTGCCAACTTCAGCCCAAAGCTATACCATGGAGCAGTTAGCAGTTGCTGCAACTCAGATAGTAGATGCAGGACGAAGAACAGAGTTATTAAGCCTTTTGAGCTCCTTTGGGGTACAAGCCTTAACTGCACTTTCTAAGGAGCAGTACGGAGCCTTTGCAACTTCACTTAGAGCATTAGGAGCAAAGATATAATGGGAGCTCATGCATTACTTTCAGCAAGTTCTTCTCATAGGTGGCTTCACTGTACTCCTTCAGCAAGGCTTGAGGAGAAGCTTCCTGAAAACACAAGTGAGTATGCTGAAGAAGGAAGCTTGGCTCATGAAATTGCAGAGCTAAAGCTTAGAAAATACTGCATAGAACCTATGGTGGCAAGAACATTCAATGCAAGGATAAAAAAGTTTAAGGGGAATCCACTTTTTCAGGAAGAGATGCTGAAGCACACAGACACATACCTCGACTATATTGCAGGAGTGCTTCACGGTTTTTCATCTCCACCTTATGTGGCTGCAGAGAAGAAAATAGACTACGGAGGCTTTGCACCTGAGGGCTTTGGCACTTGCGACTGCATTATCATAGGGAGAAACATACTTCATATTATTGATTTTAAGTATGGCAAAGGTGTGCCTGTATCAGCAAAGGACAATTCACAGATGAAGCTTTATGCTTTAGGAGCATACACTGAGTATTCCTTCCTTTATCCTATAGATTCTGTGAAGATGACGATAGTACAGCCAAGGCTTGATATTATTTCAGAGGACATCTTGACCATAGAAGAGCTGCTTAAGTGGGGAGAAAGTATTAAGCCTATTGCAAAGCTGGCTTTTAACGGAGAATGGGAATACAGTCCAGGAGAGCACTGCAGGTTTTGCAGAGCAAAGGCCTTATGCAGAGCTAGAGCAGATTATTATTTAAGCTTTGAAGAATTTCATAAAATGAAGCCTCCTCTTATCTCTAAAGAGGAAGTGGGAGAGATTCTAAGAAGAGCTCAGGAGCTTTCAGCTTGGATAAAGAGCGTGGAGGATTTTGCTATTAGTGAGTGTCTTCAAGGAAAGGAGGTGCCAGGGTGGAAGCTGGTTTCGGGCAGAGCAGTGAGGCAGTTTATTAATCAGGAGGAAGCTTTCAAAGTGCTTATGGATAATGGCTTTGAAGAAACCATGCTCTATGAAAGGAAGCCCTTAACACTTACAGAAACTGAAAAGTTTGTAGGCAAAACAAAGTTTAAGGAGCTTCTAAGTTCATATATACATACTCCACCTGGCAAACCTACCCTTGCACTTAGCGAAGGTCAAAGTTCTAAATGAACTTTGACGGGTAACTTTTGAGCGGAAGCGAATATGGTAAGTTACCCCGTGCAAAAAGGGAGTTCTTTAAAGGAATGACAGCAGCAGAGGCTTTTGCAGAAGCAGGCAACTAAATTGCTATAAGAATATAACAATAAAAGAATTTTAGAATTTTAGAATATAAGAAGATAACTTCTTATATTCTTAGCCTTAATTTAGCCAGTGAAATGGCTATTGAGAGATTTAAAAGTAAAGCCATCACAGGCTTTGAAAATTAAAATATTGAAAACGGGGGAAGTTAATATGGCAAACATAAACATTCAAGATGTAGTAACAGGAAAGGTAAGGCTGAGTTATGTGCACCTATTTACTCCTTATGCAAGTCAGCAGGGAGGAGAGGCTAAGTACAGCACCACAATCCTTTTACCTAAAACGGACATAGTAACCAAGCAGAGAATAGATGCAGCCATCAATGCTGCAATTCAGGAAGGTGTAGCATCAAGATGGAACGGAGTTAGACCAACCGTACTTGCAATCCCAGTTTATGATGGAGATGGTGTAAGACCTTCAGATGGAATGCCTTTTGGAGAAGAATGCAAAGGACACTGGGTATTCACAGCCTCCTCAAAGCTATCTCCAGAGATAGTGGACCTAGGAGTGCAGAGAATACTTAATCAGACAGAAATATATTCAGGCATTTATGCCAGAGTATCAGTTAGATTTTTTCCTTATGCTTCAAACGGCAAAAAGGGAATAGGCTGCGGATTAGGTCCAGTACAGAAGCTAGAAGATGGTGAACCATTAGGAGCTAGGGTTTCAGCAGCTGCAGCCTTTGGTGACAAGGCCGGCGGATATAGTGGTATTCAGGCGCAAACATTGTTATCCACACAACAGCCAACAGCTTATCCACAACAGCCTGTTTATAATTCTCAAATGCCTGTGCATATTCAACAGCCAAATTATGCTGCACCAGCTCAGCTAATATATCCTCAGGCAGCTGCAAATTCATCTCAGCAGGCTATGTATGGGCAACCTATGCTGCAAGCAAATCCTCAAAAGCAAGTAGCCATTGATCCCATAACAGGAGCGCCACTTAATGGCGGTGTTATGGGGATATGAGGCATCTATCTATAGACATAGAAACCTTCTCAAGTGTTGACATAAAAAAGAGCGGACTGTACAAATATGTGCAGTCCATTGATTTCCAGATACTGCTCTTTGCTTATTCCTTTGATGGTGGGGAAGTAAAAATAATTGACTTAGCTCAAATGGAAGCTTTACCTATTGAGCTTGTAGAAGCTCTGAAAAATCCTGATGTAATAAAACATGCTTACAATGCTTCCTTTGAGTGGTATGCACTGAATAAGTTTTACTATTCGCCTTTAGAGCAGTGGAGATGCACCATGCTTCACGGACTTTACTGCGGATATACAGCAGGACTAGCTGCTACGGCTGTGGCTTTAGGACTGCCTGAGGATAAAAGAAAAATGGGCATAGGCTTAAGCTTAATAAAAACCTTTTTTGTACCGGTGAAGCCTACAGCTAAAAACGGACAGAGGACAAGAATTTTACCACAGCATGAACCAGAAAAGTGGAATTTATTCAAGGAATACTGCAGGCAGGATGTTGCTGTGGAAATGGAGCTTGAAAGAAGGCTATCAGCCTTTCCGGTGCCTAAGGCAGAACAAAAATTATGGGAGCTGGATCAGAGGATTAATTCCTATGGGGTAAAAGTGGACAAAGAGCTTATTGAAGGAGCACTATACTGCAGTGAGCAGATAAATGCAGAGCTTATGCAGGAAGCAACAAAGCTTTCAGGACTTCCAAATCCTAAGAGTGTAAAGCAGCTAACCAAGTGGCTTAAAGAGGAAACTGGAGAGGAAATAACTGACCTTCAAAAGGGTACGGTTAAAGAGCTTATTGAAACTACAAACAGTGAAGCAGCAAAGAGAATGCTTGAAATAAGACAGGAGCTTTCAAAGACCAGTGTGAAGAAATACACTGCTATGGCTGAAGTCGTATCTGAGGGCGGCAGGGTAAGAGGGCTACTGCAGTTTTATGGAGCTAACAGAACTGGCCGCTGGGCAGGCAGGCTTGTGCAGGTACAGAACCTTCCAAAGAATTATCTTGAAACACTATCTCACGCAAGAGATTGTGTTAAAGAAAAGAAAGTGGATGCACTGAAGCTTATTTATGGCAATGTGCCTGATACTCTCTCTCAGCTTATAAGAACAGCCTTTATAGCTTCTGACGACCACATTTTCCTAGTAGCAGACTTCTCAGCAATAGAAGCAAGAGTTATAACCTGGCTTGCAGGAGAGCAGTGGAGACAAGAGGTATTTGCTTCACATGGAAAGATTTACGAAGCTTCTGCCTCTCAGATGTTTGGTGTACCTATAGAAAAGATAGCAAAGGGCAACCCAGAATACGAGCTTAGGCAGAAGGGCAAAATAGCTGAACTTGCGTTAGGCTATCAAGGCTCTAGTGGTGCACTAATTGCTATGGGAGCTTTAAAGATGGGACTTAAAGAAGAGGAGCTTCCTGACATAGTAAAGAGGTGGAGAGCTTCAAACAGAAGAATAGTTGACCTTTGGTACAGCATAGAAAATGCAGCACTAGAGGTTATGAGGAACGGACAGGCAGTTGGAATTAAAGGGCTGATTATAGCTCGTGAAATAGATTTTAATAATAATCAGGATTTTTTAACTATAAATCTTCCTAGTGAAAGAAAGCTGTTTTATGCAAAGCCTTTTTTACAGGTTAATGAAAGAGGAAGAGAAGTACTTTACTACAGAGGTATAAACCAGGAAACAAAGAAGTGGGAAATGATCCCCACCTATGGAGGCAAGCTGACAGAAAATATTGTGCAGGCTATAGCAAGAGACTGTCTCGCAGAAAGCCTTAGAAGGCTTGAGGCAGCAGGGTATCAAACCTGCTTTCATGTGCATGATGAAGTCATACTGGATGTGCCTAAGGATAAAGCTGATTTAAAGGCAGTAACTGATATAATGGGACAGACTATTGCCTGGGCACCAGGACTCAAGCTTAAGGCAGAGGGATATAGTACTACGTTTTACAAAAAAGAGTAGGAATTAATAACAGAAAAATGATCTTTGAAAAGTGAATAGTACGGTGCTAAGAAATATAATTTTACATTCAGTTATAAGTATATTGATGTATTTGTTTTAAAAATATGGTATGATTTGGTTGGAAACTAATTCGGAATTGTAGAATATCACGGTGCGACAAGAAGTCGCTATTTAGCAGTGTTTCGAGAGAAACTGCGTTAGTTACTAAGCGTATCCCCACTCGAAACTGCACTCCGAGTAATTGGTTTGTAGGTTGCATGAGAGTAAAT